>Ga0209755_10005305_pt1 | contig 14716 bp, 13 predicted proteins | sample TergutCo191P1_FD_187301 | JGI IMG/M metagenome (GOLD analysis project Ga0209755, IMG submission 187301) | Cornitermes sp. P1 segment gut microbial communities from Petit-Saut dam, French Guiana - Co191P1 (SPAdes) (version 2) | ecosystem: Host-associated > Arthropoda: Insects > Digestive system... | reverse complement strand
CAAGCTGGCGGACAGGCCAGATCATCCAGTTGCAGTAAGCGTAAAACGCAAGAAATGTGCCGGGCGTTAAATATCCCTGAACGCTGCGGAATACGCCCGCGCCGACAACAATCGCAAGCTGTAAGCCGCTCAATAAATCTCCGGCTCCCCAGAAAAGCCCGAGCATTTTGCCGATATCAACCCAAATGCTGGCATGTGCGTGCGTTCTCTCCTGAAACTTTTTAACTTCGTGGGCTTCTCTTCCAAAGGCGCGCACAACGCGCACTCCTGTGTAGTTTTCCTGAGCCGCCGCCTGCATCTTTCCCTCAGCAATATCAGCGCGTGAAAAGTTTTGGCTGACGCGGCGGAAATACAGTATCGAAAAAACCAAAATCACGGGAACAAGAGACAGCGCAATCAAGGACATAAAAACATCCATCGAAAACATCATCACAACAGCAATTACAAAAACGCAGACGGTGCGCATAAGTTCGCTTAGATTGTTCTGAATAAATCCGCGGACATTGTCAACATCGGTTGTTGAACGCTGAATTATGTCGCCTGTCTGGCAGCTAACGTGCCAGTTCCACGGAAGTTTTTGTATGTGCGAATAAAGCGTGTTCCATAACCGCCACGCGACGGTCTCGCCGATTTCGAGGCTTGTGTAGTTGCGGATAAGGTTAAAAAATTCCGCCATCAGCGCTGCGATTATTACGATAACCGCGCAGATCCAGATTCTTTCACGCAGCGACTCAAGACCTCCGAGAGAATTTACGATTTTGTGTACAAACGCGGGAGCGTCAAGCGGAGCCGTCCCAATTATCGAATCTATCGTGTAGCGGATTATCTGGGGGTTTAATAATGAAAACGCTACAGTCGCGAATGTCGCGATACAGCATAAGGTAAAACTAAATTTTCTGTCTTCGGCAGCCGCGGCAATTAAGCCGACGCGGCCTCCTTTCCAGGGTAATGTCATTACATACTCCATTATGAATTTTATAAAGCCCTATTCATGCGGGCAAGCATCTATATAAATGAGATATTAATACAAATATTTGGAATTATAATCAATTTGTATAATTAACAATGAACAAAAATGATCATTTTTAAAAATAATTGATAGCCGGTTAATTGTTTACTTAAATATAAAGGAAGGAAGCGTTTGCTTTAGCCGTAACGCTTCAGCTCCTGAAAGTCCTGATTATCATTATATATCCTCCTTGAAAAAGTATTTTGCCGCGTAATTTTAAATTTTATATTATTTTAAAATTTTTGTCAAGTATTTTTATTATTTTTTATTTTATTATTTTTCCAATAAAAATAAATATTCTTTTACATGAATTTCCCGGTTGTTTAAATTTCTGCTCCCCTTGAATGTATTGTATTTTGTTTCCAATATATCAAGATCGCCGAATTTTGACAGCGTTTCTTTCATTTGTTCTACAGCAATAAAACCTTCGGAATTAAAAGAAATTAATATAAATTTCGCTTTTATATTTTCGATAAGTGATGTCAGCGCGCCTAAAGCTTTATTTCCCTTATTGTAAGCTGAACGATTCCAGTCTTCGGGTATGCCTGATACTGCGCTTATCTTCCGCGGATATTTATAATCAAGTATCAAATTTAGCATAAAATAATTTGAACCGTACGGATGTTGATTATAGGGAGGATCAATATACGCGATATCCGCCTCGGGCGCCGCGGTAATTATTTTGTTTGAATCGTCATTATAGATAATTGTTTCGCAATTAAAACTGCTGAATACAGGAAACGGCAGGTTGATGTTTCCGGTAATCCGAAACAGCGCGTCCTGATTTCTGCCGCCGAACTGTCCGATTCCCGTTTCCCTGTTTTTATAAAAACCTTTGAAAACTCCCGATGTGTTCGCGTGTATAGACGCTTCTGACAGCAAAGGCGCTAAAAAATATTTTTGATGTCTTTCAGGAATTTTTTCGATTAACTGCCTTACAGTATCGATATACATCGCGTTTCTGTTTGTGTAAAAAACACGCTCGCCATGTTTAATATTTTTATCGTCTTTTGGAGCGTATAAATCAGAAATAATTCCTCTTGTTAATTCCTTTTCCGATGAAAAAATTATTTCATTGTAATATTCGCGTAACGCGGGAAAATCAATTTCATTTTCATTGGATAAATAACATTGATTGATAACATTTGAATATTTCTCCAAATCATTTACAATCAATAAATCAGAAAATTGTTTAAAATACCTTGCCGCGATACCGGAACCGCTGAATACATCAAATATTTTTAATTTTTTCTTTTGCAGCTTTTTTTGTACTGTTTTTATTCCATCGCCGATAAAATTCAATAAGGAGCGTTTATTGCCAATGTATGTAATAAGCTGCTGTGTAAGAAATTCTTTTTTTTCCAATAACATGCCTCATCGAATAACGCTTGTGCTGAACATATTTTTTCTTGGTTTAATTCCTTCAGCTTCCGGTTCAATATCAAAATCAATATAAGCCATCTTCGCATCCGGATCGAGTTTTAAAAGTATATCCGCCGCGGTATTAACCGCGATAAGATACTGCTCTGCAGGTCTGAAAGCGCGGCACGCCGGACACGCGCACCATGTTTTTTCATGGCCTTCATCGGGAAGAAGATGAAAGACGCGCGGAACCGTAACTTTTTGCAGTGCGTGTGAAAGCAGGATTTGCGCGTTCCCGGAAATTATAGCGGTGGTTTTCGGATTAGTCGGACAAAAATGATGAGCCGGTTTGCGCCTTCCCTGATCCATGCGGAATAAATCGCGCTGTTTAAAGAAAAGTCTGCGCGGAAGCAGTAAAGGGAAATCGCGTCCACCCGCTTCAACATGTAGATCGTAATCACTGATTAATTTAACATATTTCGCTTTACGCGTATTAAAGAAACTGTCGTTAAGCGCAAAAACTAAAGTGTCGCATTGATTTTCAACAGCAAGCTTAATTATTTTTTCCCGTTCGCCGGCGCCGGTTCTTCTGCTGATGAAAAGTCTTTTCCTGTCAGTTTCTTTGTCTGAAACGCGGTTTTTATCGTTTGATATTTTACCCATAAACATATTATATGGAATTTATTCAATTTAGACCATATAATTAAAAAATGGAGATTGAAAGTTCACAGCCGCAGCCTGCAAAGTTTCCAGCGCAGACAGATATTTTTGACGCGGCAGTTATCGGCTGCGGAGTATCAGGCGCGAATATCGCGCGCCGCCTATCAGCTTATTCAATTAAAATCGCGATTCTTGAAAAAGCCGCCGATGTGTCCGCGGGAACTTCCAAGGCAAACTCCGGCATTATTCACGGCGGGTTTCATCACAATAAAAAATACCTTAAAGCCCGCCTTGAAATGCAGGGCAGCCAGATGTTTGATCAATTAAGAAGGGAATTGAACTTCCCGTTTAAACGATGCGGAATTGTAGTCGCCGCGATGCATTATGACGAGATGAAAGTCGTTGAGCATCTTTACATGCAGGGACTTGAAAACGGCTGCGTCGGGATCGAGCTTTGTTCACGCCAGCGAATTTTGGAAATTGAACCTAAGCTTTCATGGGATGTGGTCGGCGGCTTATACGCGCCCGGCGGCGGAATAATCGAACCTTACCGCTTTGTTTTCGCGCTTATCGAATCGGCAGTAAAAAACGGCGCGAAACTTTTTACCAATTTTAAAGTAAGCCAGGCGGCGCGTGACAACGATTACTGGACAATACGGTGCGGAGATTCTGATCCTGTCTGCGATTCAAAACCCGCGTGCCGCGAAATAAAAGCGCGTTATGTGATAAACGCCGCAGGTCTCTTCGCGGATGAAGTGTCAAAAATTTTCGGCGCGGAAGAATTTAAAATAGAAGCTAGAAAGGGCGAGTACTTTCTGCTTGACAGGCTCACCAAGGCATGTCCGTCAAGAGTGGTCTTTCCCGTTCCGACTCCCGTTTCCAAAGGGATGCTCGTTATACCGACAGTTGAAGGCACGGTGCTTGTCGGTCCAACCGCCGACGCGGTCGAAGATAAAAATGATTTTTCCACCACAGCGAAACATCTTGAGCAGATAATTGTCAGCGGTAAAAAAATGATACCTTTTATCAGCCAGAACGATGTTATAACATCTTTCGCGGGACTTCGGCCTTGCCTTAATGAAGATTTTTATATTGAAGCGTCAAAGAAAGCGGAGAACTTTGTTCAGGCAGCGGGCATTCAAAGCCCGGGACTTACCGCATCGCCGGCTATCGGCGAGTATGTTAAAAACATTCTGGTCGATATGGGTTTGCAGCTAACAGAAAAACCGCACTGGAATCCCAATGTTGAAAATCATCCCTGCGCGAGAGAACTTGGCATAGACGAACTTGATAACATGATCGCCGAAGATGCCGCATGGGGCAATATTGTCTGCCGCTGCGAAAATGTCAGCGAAGCTGAAATAGTAAACGCGGTAAGGCTGGGGCACACAACGCTTGACGGGGTAAAATATTTTACGCGCGCGCAAATGGGACGATGTCAGGGCGGGTTTTGCAGTTACAAGATTATCAAGATAATAATGAGGGAAGCAAACCTTTCATGGGATGATGTTACAAAGCACGGCGCGAAAAGCGGCGTATTAACAGGTGTTCTATGAAAGAGATACAATACGACGCTGTAGTTATCGGAGGCGGAGCCGCGGGAATGGCGGCGGCTCTTGAACTGGAAAGCGAAGGCTTTAGCTGCGCAATAATTGAGCGCGAAGATCACCTTGGCGGAATTTTAATGCAATGTATTCACAACGGATTCGGCCTTCACGAATTTAAAGAAGAGCTGACAGGCCCTGAGTTTGCCGAACGCTTCATTGAGCGCGTAATAAAATCTAAAATCGCCGTTTATTTAAACACAACTGTAATAAAATTTACTCCTAACTACTCACTGCATTGCGTCTCGCCGTCCGGCGTTATGCGAATATCATGCCGCGCAGTGTTACTCGCAATGGGCTGCCGCGAGAGAAACCGCGGAAACATCCGCATTCCCGGATCGCGGCCAGCCGGCATTTTTACGGCGGGGCTTGCGCAGCGCCTTGTTAACATCGAAGGTTATATTCCCGGAAAAGAAGCCGTGATTATCGGATCAGGCGACATCGGGCTTATAATGGCAAGGCGCATGAGCTGGGTCGGCTGCAAAGTAAAAGCTGTAATAGAAATAATGCCGTATCCGGCGGGATTGACGCGTAACATTGTTCAGTGCCTTAATGATTTTAATATTCCGCTTTATCTTTCTTCGCAGACAACAAATATTTTCGGGAACGACCGCGTCGAAGGAATCGAAGTTACTCCGATGGAAAACGGAATTCCCGCAAAGGAAAAAAGTTTCCGCATAGACTGCGACACTGTACTGCTCTCTGTCGGCCTTGTTCCAGAAAACGAGCTGTCCCGCGCGGCAGGCATCGAGTTAAACAGCGTAACAAACGGCCCCGTTGTTGATTCTTCGCTTATGACAAATATACCTGGCGTTTTTGCCTGCGGAAATGTGCTGCATGTTCACGATCTTGTCGACTGGGTCTGCGAAGAAAGCAGGCGCGCGGGCTCTTACGCGGCAAAGTGGCTTCGCGGAGAACATCCCTCAACGCAGATACAAACCAAAGCAGGCGCTCATGTGCGTTATGTGAATCCGTCGCGGATTGCGCCTGATACGGAGAATCACATTTACATGCGCTCAATGATTGTAAAAAATGACGCTGTTCTGGAATTAAACGTTAATGGCAAGGTTATACGCAGCATAAAACTGCGGTACGTACAGCCTTCTGAAATGATCAATTTAAACTTGAGTCCGAAAGATTTTGAAGGCTGCGATATTAATTCTGATTCTGTAATAGAATTCAATATAAACTAGGAAATGTTATGCGAAACTTAATATGTATTGTTTGTCCCATTGGATGCCCGCTTGATATTAACGACAGCCGCAAAGCGGATGAATTTACCGTAACAGGCAACAAATGCCCGCGCGGCGAAATATACGCGCAGGAAGAAATACGCGCGCCTAAGCGGGTGGTAACCGCGACAATGCAGACCATTGAAAGCAATACTAACATTGAAAGCATCGCCGCGGGCGCAGGTAAAACAAATCCTTTAAAGCGCGTGCCTGTAAAAACATCCGCTCCATGCCTGCGGGAAAACATCAATTTATTGTTAGCTGACATTTACGCAGGGAAAGCGCGGCTTCCGGTAAAAACAGGCGATGTCATAATAGCAGGCTGGAAACCAAAAAATAACGATCAATGCGCAGGCATAGATATTATCGCGACAAGGACGATTAATTAAATGGCGTTAATAAAAAAAGAAAAAAAATCGCCGGACGTATTCTGGCAGGAATATGAGGAAAATACCGGCGAAAAAGTTTTAACGCACGGACTTGGCAGGTATATATCAGGCTGGGATGAGTTCGACGAAAAAAAATGGAATAATCTTTGGGGGCTAATAATTACGACATCCGGCGGATTTCGTTTCCACCATTTTCCGCAGAACAGCTGGATCGACGTTCTGACGCGAAACGCTGAAAAAGCGCCGCCAAAAGAAAAAACATTTTTTCTGCCAAAAGAAAAAATCATCTCATCTGAACTGATAAAAGAGACTAAATGGTGGAAAAAAATTTTCAGTTCCGATCCGCCTTTATACATAATAACTTTTACAGATGATACAGGCTGTGAAAAAAAACTATTATTTGAAGCCGGTTACGGAATGCAATCCGGGGCTGGAAATTAATTCTTCTTTTCATTAAAATAAACCATAAATGAAATGGGTCAAAAAAGAAATTTCTTCCGAACAAGTAAAAGAAATTTCCGCGAAATACGGCTGTGACGCTTTAACCGCCTCAATTCTTTTGCGCAGAGACCACAATAAAGGCGATGCAATACGTTATTTTCTTGATGATGATTTTTTATCTTTACGCAACCCGTTTGCGCTTGACGGAATGGAAGACGCTGTAGAGCGCATCCTTGCCGCGAAAGAAGAAGGCGAGAAGGTGCTTGTCTTCGGCGACGGCGATGTTGACGGCATTACAGGCACCGCCCTTCTTGCCGGTTACCTTGAAAGTATCGGAATAGATGTAACATGGCGCATTCCAACAGGCGATGAATCATACGGCCTTTCTCTTGACGCTGTCGAAGATTTTTCCGCTAAAGACGGAACGCTGATAATAACCGTAGACTGCGGCATTTCACGGTTCGCAGAAATCAAACGGGCGAAAGAATTATATATCGATGTTATAATAACAGATCACCATGAGCCTCAGGAAGAACTTCCGCAGGCGCTTGTCATCATAAATCCAAAGTTAAAAAATTCAACTTATCCGTTCAGGAATCTTTCCGGCTGCGGAGTCGCGTACAAACTTGTCTGCGCTCTTCGTTTCGCGCAAAGAAGCGAACTTTACGGGCAGCAGATGTGTCTGTTAAACACAAGGCCGTTAAATGAAGCGTGGGTAATTGAAATCGCGAAAATGAGAAATCTTCAGGTTTATGATACGTTAATCGAAACAATTGTGCCGGGTATGGTTTCCGTAAATGAAACGCGCCTTCCTTCTTTTCTTGAAGGGCAGCACATTTTATGCTGGGACGCTTCATTGCACAAACAAACATTCAAGCGGCTTTTCGGCGGCGGCGTTGAATTTGGATTGATGGATATCGCGCCTCAAATCGGTAAAGAGATTCCTCAGGCCGCCAATCAAAGTTTATTGCGTATAAAGGAATTGTCAAAAATCGCGAAATACTCTGACAGGGAATTAAACGAGCTTGATGTTTTTATCAATTTGTTTATTTCCTACGCGCGGTTATGTGAAAAAAATTCCTGCGTAAACAGCGAAGAAGAAAACGCCGACATTCAGCTCGCAGCCCTTGGAACAATCGCCGATATAATGCCGCTGTTAGACGAAAATAGAATCATTGTGCGCCGCGGGCTTGAATCGCTTGAAAAAAAACCAAGGAACGGTCTTTTACAGCTTCTTCAAAAACTTGATTTAACAGGACGCCATTTTGACACAAAAGAAATATCGTGGAAATTATGCCCTGCGATTAATGCGGCGCGGAGAATGGGCTGCGCGCAAACAGCGGCTGAATTGTTCTTTGAAAAAGACCTGTTAAAAAGAGAACTGCTCGCGGGTGAGCTTGCTTCGATGAACGAAAAGCGCAAAAGTCTTGAAGAAGAAACTTGGGCTGTCATCGAACCGATGGCTTATAAAAATTTTAAAGAGTACGAAGAAAAATTTGTTCTTGTTTACAGCGACAAAATAAACAAGGGAGTCACAGGATTGATGTCGCAGCGCGCCTCCCGTTTCTTTAACGTTCCCGCGATGGCAATTTCCGTCAATGAAAAAATATGCACGGGTTCGCTTCGCTCCGCAAGAGGCTACAATATATGCGCACTCTTGGAACAATGCGCCGGTTTATTTATTGATTCAGGCGGTCATCGCGCCGCTGGCGGCTTCAGCATGGTGATGGAAAACTGGGACGCGTTTCTTGAAAGATTAAAGCAGGCGGTACAGTCGATTGAATTTGACGAAAACGAAGACGAAGAAGTCATCAATATTGACGCGGAGCTTCCGCATAGTTACCTATCGCCGGATATTTTAAAACTTGTTGACAAGTTTGAACCGTACGGCAGCGAAAACGAACAGTTAGTATTCATGACAAAAAACATTATAATAAAAGATATTAACTTTATCGGCAAACCTGAGGCAAAGCATGTTAAGATGACCCTCGATACTGGTAAATATAAATGGCCTGCTCTTTACTGGCAGAGCGCGGATCGTGTAACAAATAAAGAATTTCAGGTTAATGACAGCGTTGACATCACTTTTAATATAAACAGGGATTATTTTAAGGGAAATGAAATACCTCAGATAATTATTTTAGATTTGAAGAAACCGTAAAAGGAGCGTTAATATGAACAAACGCGCATTAATTATTTTAATTATTGGAATCGCGCTCGCGGTTTCGGCGCTTGGAATAATTCTCGCGGTAAATAATTTATCAAACAAAGAAGCGGACGCGGGCGTGGAAATTGAAGTAAGCAATGCGCCTTTTAACACAGAAAATCTTCATTTAGAAGAAGCTGCTATTGAAGCATCCGAAGAAGAAATAGAAACGATCATTGAAAATGAAGTCGTTTTAATTGAAGCAGTTCAAACCGAAGAGATAAAAGCGCCTGAACAGGAAATTATAATCGCGCAGCCTATACAGGTTGTGCCTGTCATGCCGCCTCCGCCGTTTAAATATACGATTATACCGGAGTCTCCGCGTCCCGGAGAGCCTGTAACAATCGCGTTTGAAAATCCGGTGAGGTATGCAGACCTTATGGTAAACGGAAACAGAGTCGCAAGAGCGCGAGGTTTTACAGTTCCCGCCGATGACGAAGATCCTTCTTTTAACGCGGCGGTTTTCGCGGTGCCTTCTACAGTTAATCCTGGCAATGCGATTGTCAGGCTGACAGGCACAAGCGGAACGTTATGGGAAATTCTTATAACAATCGCGCATAGAGAATTCCGGTCAGAAACGCTCAACCTGACGCCTACAATGTCAAGCATTGTTACAACCCCTGATCCTCAAAGAACAATCGAATCAGAAAGGCTCTGGCAAATATTAGCGACAACAGGAAACGAAGTTTATCACACAGATCCGTTTATTGTGCCTGTTACGTCAACAAGAAGAACGAGCCAGTACGGCGCCCGCCGCATCAATGTTTATCCTGACGGAAGAAGAACAACAGAGATTCACGCCGGTGTTGATATTGGCGCGCCGGTCGCGGGGCAGCCATTCCTTGGCGCGAATGTTTATGCCTGCGGAAGGGGAATGGTCATCCTTAGCAGATCGAGAATTGTTTCAGGCAATTCGATAATAATCGAACACGCGCCCGGAATTTATTCAATATATTATCACTTAGACAGCGTTATAGCGGAAGAAGGCGAAATAGTTGAAACAGGCGATCTTATAGGTCATGTCGGTTCGACAGGTTTTTCAACAGGCGCTCACCTGCATTGGGAACTCCGCGTAAGCACGGAAAACACTGACCCCGACGCATTTGTCGCGCGTCCGCTAATTGACAAAAATCTGATAATCAGTAGACTTTTTGATTAGGCAGTAAATGCCATCATGACCTGAAAGGAAAGGAGGTGATTTAATTGGCGCACATCACAGTTGATGACAACGAGATGCTTGAAAAAGCCATCAAGCGTTTTAAACGCATGGTAGAAAAAGAAGGCATCATCCGCGAGTTCAAGAAGAGGGAGTATTACGAAAAACCCTCCACCATCCTTAACAGGAAAAAGAAAGCTAACGCCCGTAAGCTGTTAAAGAGAAACCGCAAGGGAAAGGGTGAATACTAAAAATTATTTTCTGATATTTCTAACTGCGATATTTTTAACAGCGTGCGCTGCTCTTTCGCCGGTTTCAATGGAAAGAAAACAGCCTGCGGTATTTGCGTCTATCAATGACGTAAAGCCGCAGTGGCTGCCGTTTGTTAACGGCGCAGGTTTCTTTCACGGAAAGATCGCGTCTGCGCGTTTTGAATTCTACGCGCTTATGATCGATCTTATTGCACCTAACATCAGAATCACAGTAAAAGACGGCGGCGCAGCTAAAACAGCGCTCGCAGCTAAAGCAGCGCGCGCGCTCAGCGCGAAGGTTTCCAGTTTTGTGCGGGATAATGATCTTATCGCGGGCATTAATGCCGTCCCCTTTGATGTAACTTCTTCTGTCGAAGGGCAGCCAATAAAAAATTTAGGCATTGTAATTTCTGACGGCGAGCTTCTCTCGCCTGTTAACCTTCATTATGACGCGCTTGTTTTTTACGATGAATACGATCCGGCGCGTGAAACTTCACCGCAGGGTACAAGCGTTAGAGCTGCCATCGTCAGTCAGTCATCAATAAATGATCAATCAATACAAAAAATTAAAAACGCTGTAGGCGGTTTTTATCAAATATTGACTGACGGAGAGCCGGCGCAAAGGACGCGAAACAACGAACAGCGTCATCCTCGAAGCACCGCCGGCGTTTCGCAGGACGGCAGGTTTCTATATCTTTTGGTAATTGACGGAAGAAGAGCAGACAGCGCCGGCGGCACAGAAGAAGAGACAGCCCTGCTTCTGCGGGCGCTTGGTTCACATAACGGAATAAATTTTGACGGCGGCGGCTCAAGCGCGCTTGCGATGCGCTTCCCTGACGGAAATGTAAAAGTTGTTAATACTCCTGTTCACGGCATGATTCCCGGACAGGAAAGAGCTGTCGCAGGCTGCCTTGGGATTAGTTTGCAGTGAGAAATAATAGAGTTGTCCGATAACTTCAGTTATTGAACAAGTCCAATAGTAATCGCGCCTAATACCGCTATATGTATATCGTGTTATTTTTTATTATCTTTTTTTCTTTTTATCGTATGTTTTATATTCATTATTGCAAAATTTACCTCAAATGTCGTTTGCGTTTCTGAGATACTTAAGGAATCGCCTAAAATATCAGAAATTATTTCTCCGCTTTTTTGCATTAGCGGTTTCTTTTCTTCTTTATCTGTCTTTATTGCCAATTCTCTGACTGTTCTGGTTAAATCACGAATTTTTGCGAAAGTTTCAATTATTGCAAGTGTTGTTTGCGTTGCTTTTGGGCTTTTAAGTATTGTAGCGAGCATATACAAGCCTTTTTCTGTAAAAGCCTTTAAAGAAGCATATGAATGTTTCAATGATTTGAACTGGTCGAAATTTTCGACCAGTTCAGCTTTTTCATTTTTATTAAGAGTAATAATATATCCTTTGGGGAACTTTTCAAGGTTATTTTTCACTGCTTCATTTACTCGTTTTGTATCTACCCCATATAAAAATGCGACATCACAATCCAACAAGACCTTTGCCTTGCGAATTTCAATTATTTTTGTGTCAACATCATCAATGCTAAATTTCATAGCTTTTTCTCCTCCTGCTGCTTTTCACCTGAACTGGTCAAAATTTTTTTACCTATTCGTTTCTCTCTAATTCTGCGGTATAAGCAAGCAATCAATTAGATCGCCCCCAGACGCCAAAAAAAGCGTCACCTATATATGGCGTAAACTATGTGTTTTGCATGACTGAAAATGAAATTATTTTTTATTTATTATTTTAGAACAACCTTAATCCTTCCACGGGAAAATAAAATTTCTGAAACTGCGCGTGCCTGTTCTTTCGCGCTCTTCGATTAAAAGAGCGTCCCATGGAATTTTTCGGCGGTTCGCTTCGGGATTAGCTTCGAGGTAGTCGTACTTTAAGAGACGCAGGCGAAGAGCTTCATCAAGATAAAGAAGAACGCCGACAGGACCGGGAAACATAAAAGCGAAAAAAACCGATAAAATTATAGCGATAATATTGTTGATTATCATGAAAAACGAAAGGCCTGTATTATCAAGGCAGATTAACATGCTTTTTTTTATACTCTTAATAAGGCCGGGGCCAAGCCGGTTAATTACGGTGAAAAAAAACTGAAAAGAAAGAACGGCAAAAAGAGCCGACCAGAAAATAACAGCGGCAAGAGCAAGCCCTAACATCGGCGATTCAAAGCTTAAATAAAACGGGATAACAATCGTAATAATAATAAATAAAAGAAAAGCGAAACCGCCCATAACAAGACCGGCAGGCCACGCGGTTTTAAACGCTTTAAAAAATTCCTTGAAAGTAAAATTGCTGTAATTTGAAATTGATTTTATAACGCATGAAGCAGCCGAAAGATAGATTGAACATACAAGAATCCCGATTGCCGTCAATAATATATGAAGAAAAACAGATTCAACAATCATGCCGCCGAGTAACGGAAGGAAAACAGGAATTGCCGCGCACGCGAAAAAACCCAAATTGAGTATAACAATCTTAAAAAGATTATCCCATAAATCATAAAATGATTTTCTGATAAGAAAGCCAATCATGCTCCAATAATACAGGCGCGGCGCATAATAATCAATAGTTGTGTATCGCTGTTAATATCAATATAATAGAAGAATGAAGAACTTATTTTTACAGGCGGTGCTGTCATGATTGTAATGAAATTCGGCGGAAGTTCAGTAGCGGATGCGAATCGTATCCGGCATGTCGCGGATATTGTACAAACTTATCTTTTAAGAAAACCTGTTCTTGTTTTATCGGCGATGGGAGACACAACCGATCATCTTCTTGAAGCGGGAGACCTCGCGCTGAAAGAAGGCAAGGTAGAAATAAAGCATGTTGATAAACTGCATCAGGATACAATGAAAAAATTAAAACTTCCAGCGCAAAAAGATATTGAAGATTTAATGAAAGAATTATCGCGCCTGTTATCGGGCATCGCGCTTATCAGGGAACTTTCTCCCAGAACAAAAGATCATCTTGTTTCTTTTGGAGAGCGCATTTCCGTGCGGATAATGGCCGCGTATTTAAAATCCATCAATATGAACGCAAGGGCTTTTGACGCGTGGGAACTTGGTTTTATTTCCGATTCCAATTTTGTTCACGCTGAATTGTTAAAAGAAAGCTGGGATTTAATTCCAGAGAGTGTATTAAAACTTGTGAAAGGCAACGTTGTGCCTGTTGTCACAGGTTTCCTCGCGAAGGATGAAAAGGGCAACATCACAACACTCGGACGCGGCGGATCGGATTTGTCCGCTACGATGATTGCCGCCGCATGCAAAGCGGAAGAAGTGCAGGTTTGGAAAGACGTTGACGGAATACTCACAGCCGATCCAAGAATCGTAAAAAACGCGCGGCCTGTTCAGAATGTCACTTACGATGAAGCGTCCGAGCTTGCGTACTTTGGCGCGCAGGTGCTTCACCCAAGAGCGATGCAGCCGTGCATGAAAACAGGGACTCCCGTCCTTGTAAAAAATTCGTATAATGTCGAAGCGCCGGGAACAAGGATCGAACAAACGCTCACATCGAAAAAAAGTACGCCGGTACGCGCGATAACATCCAAGCACGGAATAACGCTTGTGGATATCGCATCGACAAGAATGTTGGGACAGCACGGTTTTCTTGCGGAAGTATTTTCAATTTTCACAAGGCACGGCATTTCCGTGGATATGGTCGCGACAAGCGAAGTATCGGTTTCCCTCACTCTTGACGCCGCGTATGAATTAACCGAAGTAAAAAAAGAGCTAGGCAAAATCGCGAGCGTGGATATAAAAACAGGAAAAGCGATTGTATCGATCATCGGCAATGTAAAACGTTCGTCGGAAATTTTGGCAAGAGCGTTTAGAATCTGCCAGTTAATCGGCGTGCCGGTTCAAATGATTTCGCAGGGCGCGAGCAAAGTTAATATCAGTTTTATTGTGAACGACACCGAAGCTGCCGAAGTTGTTAAGGCCGTACATATGGACTTTTTCGACGCTCAGGTAGTTGCCTCGTCAAGCGCCGGGGAGAAAAAATGAATATAGCTTTAATCGGCTACGGCAAGATGGGCAGGATGATCGAACAAACCGCCTGCGCTCAGGGACATAACATCACCGCGGTTGTTGATCCGTTCGCGGCGGACGCGCCCGCGGGAATTAAAATAAATAGAACAATCGCCGAAACAGATTTCAATTCGGTTGACGCCGCAATTGAGTTTACCCAGCCTGACACGGCAGTCAGCAACATCATCGCTCTTGCCGAAAAAAAAATCCCGGTAGTGGTTGGGACAACAGGATGGCATGATCGCATGAGCGAAGTCAGCAAGGCTGTCGAAAAAGCGGGCAGCCCGCTTTTGTGGGCGTCGAATTTTTCCATCGGTGTAAATATGTTTTACCGCATCGCGTGGTACGCGGCG
>Ga0209755_10005304_pt1 | contig 14716 bp, 9 predicted proteins | sample TergutCo191P1_FD_187301 | JGI IMG/M metagenome (GOLD analysis project Ga0209755, IMG submission 187301) | Cornitermes sp. P1 segment gut microbial communities from Petit-Saut dam, French Guiana - Co191P1 (SPAdes) (version 2) | ecosystem: Host-associated > Arthropoda: Insects > Digestive system >... | reverse complement strand
GGGATTTCCGGATCAATGTATACTGTAAATTTTTGACGCTTTTGAACAATGCTGAAATTGACAATGTTTATGACTTTTTTTAGCAGTTCTTCAAAGTTAAAGATAATTGGCTGAAGCTCAAGCTTGTTTGCCTCTATCTTTGACATATCCAGAATATCATTGAGTATTCCAAGAAGATGAGTTGAGGCGTTTTCGATTTTTCCAATAGCATAATCTTTTCGTTCTGCACTGTGAGCGGATTTTGCGATATGTGTCATGCCTATGATTGCATTCATGGGCGTACGAATTTCGTGGCTCATATTTGCCAGAAATTCGCTTTTTGCATGACTGCTCTTCTCTGCCACCTCTTTACTAACGGTAATGTTATTCATCATATCTTGAATTTTTCGAGCCAACTCACCAAACTCGTCATTGCGGGAGATACCATAAATTGGGTCATTTGTGCTGTGGTATTTGAATATACTGTCTGTGAGCAAATTAAGGGGCTTAACCACCAACCTACGGATAAGAAGGATATTAGCACCCATTACAAGTGTCAGCACAGCAATCAAAACGACAATATTTGTCGATGAAGTTGCCTCATTTTCTCTTATATAGGTGTCCTCTATATCAACACTCATTATTCCAATTACCTCTCCGTTTCTCCAGATCGGTATGGCACTTGTGTTAAAGCTCCCCCATTCGTCAACAACATTCATAATGCCTGCAGCCTCTAGGCCACCAAAAGCATCTATGTGTACTTCCGAGATTCCTTCATACTCATCGAACATATCCGTAATAAGCGTAAGCGTTGGGTCGGTATCAAATATGAAAAAATATCTTCCGTCGATTTCTCTTATAGCATAAATATATGTGGCACCAACCTTCTCCCGCAGTGAGCGCAACTGGTTAAGCGTTTCCTTAAAATTTTCTTCGTCAGCTTCAAGCGCTTGTATACTACTGTATGAGTAAAATGCCTCAACATCTATAAGTTCACGCGCAGCAATGGCAATGGAGAGCAAGTTGGACTTTACTGCATTATCAAGAATAGCCCTATGCTGGCTATTGTTGCGCATTGTAACAGCAACGCTTACCGTCAAGACAATGACCAGTAAACCTATTACAGCTGATATTAATAGTTTTTGAATGCGCTTATTGCTCATTTCAGTCACCACCATTTGCGTTGGTGTTAAATTTTAGAGATATGCCTTATCTTATAACAGCTCCTAATTGTGCTTCAAGTTCCGCTAAGACGTTTTTGATGACCTCATCTGCAAGTTCATCGGTCAGAGTCTGTTCATCTGAGCGGAGTGTAAGTGAAAATGCCATGCTCTTCTTGCCGCTGTCAACCTGATTTCCTGTATAGACATCAAACAGCTTAACGTCACACAAAAGCTTCCCTCCAGATTTTCTGATACATTCTGACAAAGCTCCTGCAGTTACAGACAAATCACATACCACCGCAATGTCACGAGTTATCGCTGGAAAACGAGGCAGTTGCTTATATTTGTTTTCATCTGCAGTACAGGAAATTATTGTATTAAAGTCCATCTGTGAGACATATGTTTCACCCAGCCCATAATTTTTTGCAATCAAGGGGTGTATTTGTCCCACTACACCTAGCCTAACTTCACCTGAGTAGATTACAGCTGTGCGTCCGGGGTGATAAGAAGGATTATTTTGCTCAGATTCAAACCGTACATCTTTAACGCGCATCTCACGAAGGATTGTTTCACACACTCCTTTAATTTCAAAGAAATCACAGCTGCCATAAGCCCCTAATGTCAATATTTGGCGTTCATCCGGGAGTGTTTCGCCCACATCGCAATAAATCATTGCCATCTCATACAGGCGCGCCTCCTGATTTCGATGCCCCCGGTTTTTTGAAAGTGCACCAAGCATTGACGGCAGTGAGGTAGTACGCATTATGCTCCTGTCCTCGCCCAGCGGATTTAATATTACTACACCATTTCGTAATGGTGAATCCGCAGGCAGAGAAATTGCATCATAGTCACTTTGACCGACAAATGAATAGGTATATATTTCTGAATAGCCCATCGCGCGGCACAGGCTCATAGCTTGTCTTTCAGAAACCTGCTTAACAGTAAGCGCACCGGCGGTACTTCCGCTATGAAGCGTTGGCTCAATTACATCATATCCATAAAAACGAGCAACCTCTTCTGCCAAATCGTAAAAACTCTCTACATCACCACGCCAAGATGGTACAGTCACTATATCACCGCTGACAGTAAATCCTAATTTTTCCAGTGTTTTTGTCATAAATGATTTGTCAATATTCGTACCTAGTAACTTGTTAATGCGCTCATGCTCTAGCTTGACTGTTGTTGAGTCTTTCTTTTTGGCTCTAATGTCGATGATACCATCAATTACTTCACCCGCACCAAGCATTTCAACCAATTCACACGCTCTTTGGACCGCCGGCAGAGTGTTTTCGATGTCAAGACCTTTTTCAAATTTACTTGATGCATCCGTGCGCAGGTTTAGTGTCGTTGCCGTTTTTCTCACTGAAACACCCTTAAAGTTTGCCGACTCGAAAACCGCATATTGTGTATTTTCGGTTATTTCACTGTTTTCACCACCCATTACACCCGCAATACCAATGGGTTTTTTCGCATCAGCGATAACTAGCATATCTGATGACAAGGTTCTTTGAGTACCATCTAAGGTATTCATTTTTTCGCCTTCATCGGCATTTCTGACGATAATCTTTCCGCCGTCAAGACACGCATAATCAAACGCATGCATCGGCTGTCCATATTCAAGCATAACATAGTTTGTTATATCAACAATGTTGTTAATTGGACGTATACCTGCTGCTCTAAGTCTTTGGCGCATCCATTTGGGAGATGGCTCAATCTTAATATTCTTAATCATCCTACCTGTGTATCGGGGACATAGCTCTTTATTTGCTATTTCAATGCTGAGCAGCTCGTTTATATCTCCACCGCCGCCTTTTACTTTCGGTTCCGGAATTTTAAACTCAGTATCAAATGTAGCCGCACTTTCACGAGCAATGCCTATAACCGAAACACAATCCGGACGATTGCTTGTAATTTCAAATTCTACAATACTGTCATCAGCACCTATAATCGCTTTTATGTCATCACCGGGTGCACATGGCTCTTGCATTATGAAAATTCCATCTTCTACGGCATATGGGAAGTCATTTTTGTCAAGATTTAGCTCTGTCAGAGAACAAAGCATACCTTCCGATTTTGTGCCTCTAATCTTACCCTTTGTAATTTTGACACCGCCGGGCAGAAGGGACTTATGCAGGGCAACAGGAACCATATCTCCTGCACTTACATTGTCCGCGCCGGTAACTATCTGTACCGGCTCTTCCTTGCCTATATCCACCTGACATACAAACAAATGATCTGATTCCGGCATCCTTTCAATTGTCACTACATGTCCTGCCACAACATTCTTTATTTCTTCGCCGGGCTCAAATGTCATTTCAACCTTCGTTCCCGACATCGTCATAGCATCTTCATACTCCTGTGATGACACTGTTATATTGGTATAATCATTTAACCACCGTCTTGATATATTCATAGCTTCTCCCCCTTTTAAAACTGATTAAGAAATCGCATGTCGTTTTCAAACAACAAACGCATATCGTCGATTCCATAACGCAGCATGGTCATGCGCTCTAAGCCAATGCCAAATGCAAAACCGGAGTATACATCAGAGTCGATTCCACACCCTTCAAGCACCTTAGGATGGACAACACCGGAACCCAGAAGTTCCAACCATCCGCTTTGTTTACATGTTTTACATCCACTTCCGCCGCAAATAACACATTGCACATCAACTTCACACGATGGCTCTGTATATGGGAAATGGTGAGGTCGGAAGCGCGTCTTTGTTTCATCCCCGTATAGTTTTTTGACAAGCATATTCAAAGTACCTTTTAAGTCGGCCATTGTAACACCCTTATCGACTACCAATCCTTCTATCTGATGAAACATTGGTGAGTGTGATGCATCAACCTCATCTTTTCTGTAAACACGCCCGGGAGAAATTATGCGTATCGGCGGTTTTTTCCTTTCCATAACACGCACCTGAACCGCTGAAGTTTGACACCTGAGATGTACACTCTCGTCTTCGGTTATATAGAAGGTGTCCGTCCACTCTCGTGCGGGGTGTGTAATAGGAATATTCAGCCTATCAAAGTCATACACCGACAGCTCAACTTCCGGACCCTCGGCAATGTCAAAGCCCATGCCTATAAAAATATCTTTTGCCTCATCAAGCACAATTGTCATTGGGTGGCGTCGACCTACAACAATCTCTTTTCCAGAGATTGTGACATCTATAGCCTCGGAGATCAATCTTTCTGTCAAGCTGTGCGCTTCAAGTTCGGCGGCTTTTTTTGCAACACCTTCTTCAATTTCTGCACGAACTTGGTTTGCAATTTGCCCAACAACCGGCCTTTCTTCTTCTGAAAGCGATCCCATTTGCTTTAAAATCGCCGTAATTTCGCCCTTTTTTCCTAAAAACTTGACACGCAACGCTTCAAGAGTCTGAGCAGAATCGATACTGCCAAGAGCTGCAAGCGCCTCATTTTTTAGCTGTTCCAATTTTTCTTTCATTTTCGATACTCCTCTATTACTGTTACTGTTAAACAATGCTGCTGCAAAACCCGCGGGAGCGCATTGCGCTCCCCTAAACATGGATTACAATATGGATTACACTTGGCATATGTAAAGCGCAAATTGCGCGTCCGTATGCTTTAATACAGTCCCCTATTTGGAAAACATATCACATGCGGTACTCTTTGACAACCTTTGCCGCGTGTACTGCATGAGTTTTAATAGCACCAAAATTACCGTTTAAAATATCTTTTCTGTCACACAGCCAGCTGCCACCCACCGCATGAATAAACGGTGCTGAAATATACTCATGTAAATTTGAAGCTGAAACTCCACCTGTAGGAACAAATTTTACATCACCGAATGGTCCCGCAAGAGCTTTCATCGCAGTAAGCCCGCCGTATACATTTGCCGGGAAGAATTTAATAACCTTAACACTCAGGGCTAATGCCATCATGATTTCAGTTGGGGTCACACAGCCCGGAGTTACAGAAATATTATTCTCACAGCACCACTCAACCACAGTTTTATCAAATCCCGGAGAAACGATAAATTTTGCCCCAGCTTCCACAGCACGCTTGCATTGGTCTAGTGTGACTACCGTCCCCGCACCTACCAGAACATCAGGGCATTCTTCAGAAACTCTACAAATTGCCTCTATTCCTGCCGGGGTTCGCAGCGTAATTTCCATAATATCAACACCTCCGTCAAGAAGTGCTTTTGCTGTGCTTACCGCATCGTCCGCCCTGTCAAGAACAACTACCGGCACAATTCCGCAATCCGAAAAACGCTTTAAAACATCCATTGCTATATTCTCACCCTCACTTTGATAAATGTCTGTAAAGATACACAGATATTAAATGCCCCTGGTTAACTAATTGTATAAACACCTCGAACAAGAATTCTGACCGTATCAGCCGTTGCCACTATGCCGTTTCCTTCAATGGTAATAAGGTACATATGATTTGCTGTAAGACCTGAACCTGCTGAAAGTGTCTCACCCGTTGTGTAATTTACAAGTGCAGGTTCCGAACCGGAAGCACTTGCAGTACCGATTCTCAGCATAATTTCGGTTCCTACTGAGGCGCTGAGTGTCTGATTTCTGCTCAGCGTAACCACATGAAACCTGTCTGCTGTTCCCGCCGCGGTTTGCCCTGCACCGCTTTCTTGAATGCGGCTTTCAAGTTCGGCAAGCCGTGTTTCAAACTGCCTTATCATTTCCTGCTCGGCGTTTCTGACATCATTCATCACAGCAGGTCTGAAAATGTTTGTCAGGTAACTCAACGTGACAACAGGATCCTGTGCTGTTCCCGGTGAAGCTGCCAAAATGCTCGCTCCTGATATAAGTAGTATGGCGGCTGCGACAACAAGTGAAATTGCAAATTTTCGTTTCAATGTGTTTTCCTCCATCTAATTAGTTTGCATTTGGGGTATCTCTAAAAACTCGGTGTCTGCCAAAGTGGTGGAAAAAGACCTGCCAAGGTTGCGGGCAGTGGGTTTTTAGAGGTGCCCATTTTTTGATTTTACCAATAAAGTTTGGTTAAAGCAATTATTTTTTCGGAATCTTGTATGTAAACACTGGTTATACCATGCGGCAATGTAATTGCTCGGTGTGTATAACACGTAAAACCGCTTTTGGAAGCATTTTAATAATATCGCTTGCGGTAACGGAGTATTCACCCATTTCCGCGGCACACATATCGCCCGCCAAACCATGCAGGTATACAGCGTTTGTTACAGCTTTTTTCAGAGGAAATTTCTGCCCAACCAACGAGGCTATCATTCCCGCCAAAACATCTCCGCAGCCGCCCTTTGCCATGGCTGGACCTCCGGTTGTATTGATATAGGCTGTACCATCAGGAAGTGCTGTTATCGTTCGATGTCCTTTTAACACCAAAATACATCCATGCTTATGCGCAAACTCACGGGCTGACCTAAGTCTATCTCCCGAAGAAATATCGCCGCCAATTCGCAAATACTCTCCGATATGCGGCGTGAGAATCAGAGGTCCGGCAGCCTTTCCAAGTATATACGTATGGTCTGCAATTGCATTGAGCCCGTCCGCGTCTAGGATTATAGGAGTTTTCACCTTCCCAATTACTTCTAAAACCAGTTTTGTAATATCGGCGCAACCGCCCATACCCGGCCCAAGAAGCACTGCATCGCAAGCATCAGCCCTTCCTATTAATTCATACGCTGCGCTTTTTCCAAATCTGCCATAACCATCATCAGCTAAAGGAAAAGGCATTTCTTCTTCGAGTTTTAGCGCTAAAATATCATATATTCTATTCGGAACGCCCAGATAAACAAGCCCGGCTCCCATAGCAGTTGCCGCACGAGCCGCCAATGACGGAGCCCCTGTATATCCCAGACTTCCCGCGGCTATAAGGCATCTGCCAAAATTTCCCTTATGCGCATCAGGGCGTCTTCTCGGGAGCACAACTTCATCAGATGTAACGGCAAACGCGGGCGATATTGCCCTGTCTATAACATCACGAGGTATGCCTATATCATGTACCCTGACTTCACCGCAATGCATACATCCTGGCTCTATAAAGTGTCCGGGCTTAGCCATTGAAAATGTAATAGTTATATCCGCCCAAACAGCATTTCCCAAGACCGTGCCCATGTCAGAATGGACCCCGCTTGGAATATCGACAGAAATAACACAAGCCCTAGCACTATTTATCATATTAATTGCCTTTAGCTGCTCTCCGCTAACAATTGAATTAAGACCGATTCCAAAAATAGCATCTACAATTACACTGCACGACTGTATATATTTTTCAATTTCATCTGAGTTTTCAAACGGCTCAACAATACCGCTCACAAGCTCAAAACGTTTACACATCTCAATTGACTCATCCGAGATATTGCCTAGATTTCCGACCATAAATACTCTGACATTTACATCCTTGTCTTTGAGAAATGCCGCCGCCCCAATTCCATCTCCGCCATTGTTGCCAACTCCGCAAAATACAGCAACATTGCCGTTCGGAACCAGCCTTTCCAGCACCACCGCAGCAACAAGCTTTGAAGCATTTTCCATCAAATATGTTCCGGCGATATTTAATTCCTCTATAACATAGTTATCCATTTCGCGCATCTGCGCCGAATTTGTAAGCTTCAAGCTAAGGCCCTCCATTTTTTGCATGCACGTCATGATATCACCTTTATATACTTTTTTCAATCCCTAAACTGAGACAGAAAAACACAAAAAACCCATTATTTTCCCTTTTTCAATACCTTTTCATAAGACAACCCCAGAAAGCTTTGCAATTGCTTTGCTCCCTGAGGTTGTTTAGCCTCTCCTTATCAGAGTTTGATTATTTCATTATGTTTATCAACTGTTTTGTTTTTATCTGGGCACATACTATTTACTTATTATGCCATCACTATCAGCTGGTACCGTTCACTTTTGCATTGAGTTGTGCAGATTCTCCTGCATATACTTCGATGTAGAGCGGCTCAACTTCCAATGTTAGAGGTATTCTTCCTGCTTGTGTCACGGTAATTGTTCCCATCAATTCTCCGGCTCTAATCGTCACTTCAGCCGTTCGCTCACTATATGATGGATTTTCTTCCGCAATAAGCTCCACAAGAGAACCTCGCCACACTGCACGCAGCCAATCTGCTGAACTACTTTCACGCCAGGGCTGGTTGACGGTTACATATATATAGATTTCTGCTCCCTCCGCCGGGACTTCCCACTCGGACTGAGCTATTCTTAGAGTAATTGGCGTATTAGCTATTTCCCGTAAAATTCCTGCAGTTACAATAAACAAATCATCGTATTCAGAAAAACCCTCCAGTACTTGATCATCGTCTAAGTCTGCCAATAATCTGTTGGTAGGATATGGGAAGCGATAAATCCCTTGATATGCCCCAACACGATAACCTTCAGGGGTGAGAAATAAAACTACGTCAACACCCACCGGAATATCCATTTCATTGCGCATAATAAGTTCCATATTGCCAGCTCGCCCCCCCATGCGGATAATTTCCATAATATCTCCCGCTTCCACATTCCCACGCAAAACTTCAATAACTCTGATACGATTTACGGTGAATGGTAAAACAGTGCGTGCAGATGTTCCATCACGATAGTATCGCTCTACAACTTCCTGAGTTGTTCTGTTTCTCAACTCCATCCTCTCGTCTAAAATTTCTGCCCGGACTATATATTGCGCATCTCTAGCCATCGCCTCTACAGTGAATTTTATGACAGGAAGTCCGGACATATGTATAACTTCAAGCTCTTCTTCAAGCCCCTGATTCATATATATATTTTCATCTTCAGCTGAACCCAGATTTCCCAGTTCCTTTTGCCCATATACTGCACACGAAGCTAAACTCAATATCATAAACGTTACAAAAAACATTATTGCTGCCTTTGAAAAATAATTTCTCATGGCTACGCTTTCCTTCCTTAATTGTATATTATTCTCACGTTATTATGGGACATCGCACCACCCGTCAGCTTTACTATGGCTGGGCTTATGTTGCCAATCATACCAAACATAAATACCATAGTCAAAAAAAGCAAAATCCTTGTGAAATGAAACCGAAACATAAAAACACAAAAACCTATTGTTTTCTATTTTTCAATGCCTTTTCATAAACCAACCCCAGAAAGCTTTGCTCTCTGGGGTTGGTTTTATCAAGGTCTGATTATTTCAATATATGTGTCACCTGTTTTGTTTTGAAAATATATTAGCAAAAGTTTGCATTTTTCAATACCTTTCTTATAAGTTTTATTCAAATACCCTTAAAACTAAAGGAAAAGCTTAGTTTTTCGTCAGACGGCAATAAAAATTCCTCATGCGTGGGTGCACCCCAGCTGTTATCACCTGCAATTCCCATCTGACGCATATTGGCCCTGACTACAGTATAGTGCGGCTGCGGAAGTTCGTAGTCATGCATTGCATTTTCGAGCTCATGCGGCGTGTATGGCAATGCAGAAAATTCCATATTATCACTTTGGAACATTATACCTCGTCCATTATTGTCAGTCAGTTTTGCATACCTTACCCCCACCTTGTTGCCGCATTCCTGTGGCACGAGATATTTTGCCATGTTATCTTTCACCTTGTTACGGAAAATACCAAGTCTACCGCCTGTTTGTTTGTCAATATAGGTTTCCTCAGGACCAAGTCCAAACCACTCCAGGTTTTCATAATCGGCATTAAACTTAAAGAGCATACCAAACTCAGGCATCGGCGGAAGTCCACTGGGCGCACAAGTCAGCTCTACCTCAACAGTACCATCTCCCGTCACGATATACTTAACACTACATTCGACATTGGGTGTCGTTGGCAATGTGTATATAAAACTGACCTGCGCATAATTTTCAAAGACCTCTAACTTAGGATTTTCACCTCTGGTGTGTGAATCCGGAACACCCGGAACTAAATGGGTGGCATAAAGACTTGCAATTTTCCACTGCGCATATCTGGCAGGCATGAAATTTCCGATATCGTTGTCATTTGGCGCACGCCAAAAATTCGGCTTTGGTATCTTCTCAATCATCTCTCGTCCACCATATTTATACGACATCAACCCGCCATGTCTCCTTGAAAATATGGCACTGAAATATTCGCCACTGACACCAAAAGTGTGCACCCCGCGTATTGCCCTAAATGGCGCAATACTCCTTACTTGCGGAACTGACTTATCAATCACATGCTGTCCGAAAGCAATTTCAAATCCACTTTTTCCCCACAAGGTATCACCCTTTAAGCGGAAAGAAACGGTGATAGCATAGATACCCGGCTGCTGAGGAACTTTCACGGGTAGAGTATATTCCGCACTCGCAAGCGGCTCAACATCTGTGTCAAGAAAAGCCTTTGAAATCTCCACACCGTTTTTCTCCAGCGAAACAATACACTCAAACTGTGCAGTAGACGTGAATAAATTTTTATTAAGCACGACGACTCTATCTTCAAAAACTTCAGCCATTATTGCTTGATAATTAAATTTAACCGTTTGCATCTTTGGCGTTGGCTTTCTGTTCCCATAGACTATACCGTTGCCACAGAAATTATAGTCAGTCGGACGGTCTCCAAAATCCCCGCCATATGCCTGAAACTCATTGCCATATCGGTCTTTCTTTGCAAGACTTTGATCTATAAAGTCCCAAATAAACCCACCTTGATAATGAGGATGACGCGACATGAGTTCGATATACTTATGCATGGCTCCGCCTGAATTGCCCATTGTGTGGATATATTCACACATAATCATAGGCTTATCGCGATTTTTACTCAAAAACACATCAAGATCCATCGCAGAGGTATACATCTGGCTGTACATATCTGAAGATTCGGGATATCTGGGATCAAAGTGCACTCCTTCATAGTGAATAAGCCGCGTCTTATCAAGTGCCCTAAACTTCCGAGCCATTTCTAAAATGTTTTTACCTCCCAAAGACTCATTTCCCAGCGACCAAATAACTATACTAGGATGATTTTTGTCTCGCATAAAGGTGCTTTCCACCCTGTCGAGCACAATATCGCGCCATTGCAGTATATCCCCTGGCAGTGCAGCGGACATTTCACGCTCACCTGCTGTGATCGAATCCCAAATACCATGTGATTCTAGATTAACCTCATCAATCACATAAATACCATACTTATCACACAAATAGTAAAAATAAGAATCATTAGGATAATGCGAGGTGCGAACCGCATTGATATTATTTTGCTTCATTATAAGCACATCTTGCTCCATCTGCGCCTTTGTAAGAACTCTGCCCGAATAGCATGAAAACTCATGGCGGTTAACCCCATAAAATTCAATACGCTTTCCATTTATGTGCATTACATTTTGAATAAGCTCAAATCGGCGAAAACCTACATCTTGTATAACAAGCTCCTGCAAACCACCCTCATCACATAAAACCCTAAGCTCAAGTTTATAAAGATTTGGGTTTTCAGCACTCCATAAGAATGGTGATTTTACGGGGAAGTTTATTTGAGTATCACAGGAGATAGGAATCAAAGCAGCAGATATCTGCTCATTGGCAAAAAGAAGGCGCACTTCCAGGCTTCCTCTTACAACACCTAATAGTTGTGTCGTAATACATAGCATCGCATTTGCAAAGTCGTTGTCAAGCTGAGTTTCGATCTTTAAATCCCAAACATGCACCTTAGGTATGGTAAATAGAAACACATCTCTAAATATGCCCGAAAAGCGTATAAAATCCTGATCCTCTATCCAACTTCCCGCAGTAAACTTAAATACTTGCACCGCCAGCTTATTTTCTCCATCTTTGAGAAACGGGGTAAGCTCAAACTCAGAAGGAGTAAAGCCATCATGCCCATAGCCAACATAGTGGCCATTGAGCCACAAAGCAAATCCGCTTTCTACCCCCCCAAAGGAGATATACAAGTTTTCTCCACGCAGATTATCCGGAACCGTAAAATATTTCACATAATTTGCCACAGGATTAAAGTCTGATGGAATTTCACCCGGATTAATCTCCTCATGACCGTCCCACGGATACTGGATATTAACATATTGAGGAACATCGTAGCCCTGTAATTGTATATGCCCCGGAACCATTATGTCATCCCAGCACTTGCAATCAAAAGAAAGCTGTTCAAATCCATTAGGGGCAAGCTGATAGTTTTTTGAGTAGTTGAATTTCCACAGACCATTTAGGTTATGCAAAAAGCTGCTCTCATCAGCCTTTGCCTCCTCTTCATTACGGAAATATTTATGATCAGAGCGCGGCTCAAGCCTATTTTCGCGATAAAAACCTGGATCTTTTATTTTTTTATAATTAAACTCCATAGATTTTTTTACCTTTCAGATGTTGAGATTTGCTCAAATTTGCCATTTTACTTGATTGTTCCAACGATACCATCTGCAAAATACCTCTGCAGGAAAAAGAATATAACAATGGTTGGAATAGTAGCAATAAGCACCGCAAGCATTATAACACCAAAATCAGTCACATATCCGGCAATCAGATTTGATATCAGCACAGGCATCGTAATACTGTCCGGAGATAGCATTATAATTCTGGGCCAAAGAAACATGTTCCACGCAGCCATGAATGTGATTGTAGTTGCAGCAGCATATGTTGCCTTCATCGTCGGCATAAATATCCGGAAGAAAATGCTGATTTCACTCAGACCGTCAATACGCGCAGCCTCTATCATCTCATATGGAAAAGAGCGTGTATTTTGACGAAAAAACATGACTAAAAAAGCAGTAGCCAATGTCGGCAGCATAAACCCAATTGTCGAATTTAAAAAACCCATATTTGCCACAAGACGAAACAACGGAATCATAATTGAAACAAATGGCACCATCATTGACAGCAAGAGAATTTTCATCAGTCTGTCTTTTGCCTTGCTGTGATAAATCTCAAAACCATAGCCAGCCAGTGAGCAAATCAAAATGGAACAAACTGTGAGTGCTATGGCATTTCGGGTAGAATTTAAAAATGCCACTCTCACATTAGCCACTTCAAGAAGTCTGTTTAAATTTTGAATCAAATGTGTCCCCGGTAGCATCACACCGCGTATGATGTCAATACTTCTGTTCGTTGCAGACACTGCTGTCCAGAGCAATGGGAAAACGGATAAAAACGCAGCGATGGAAAGAATTGCGTACATGAAAAAACTCGAAACTTTTGCCTTCACCGCTTGTCACCAACTTTCATTTGAAGTAGCGCAAGCACCGCGACCATGACAAAGATAACAAATGCCATTGCAGAGGCATATCCAAGATTTGGAACGCCTGCGAATGCTGTTGAAAAAATTTGATGTGCCATTGTCCTTGACGCGATTCCCGGTCCTCCCATCGTGAGGTTCATAGACTCGTCGATAAGCTGAAGTGTGCCATTTGTGGACATAATTGCCGTAAGTAAAATAACAGGACGCAGTAGCGGAATGGTGATTTTCCAAAACTGCTGAAAAACACTTGCACCATCAATTCGCGCCGCCTCATATATAGTGCGATCAATGTTTTGCATCCCCGCTAAATAAAATATCATATTAAAGCCTGTCCAGCGCCATAAAAGTCCTATGATTATAACCACCCTTGCTGACCAAGCAGTACCAAGCCAATTGTGTCCGCTTTCTAAAATACCGATATTTACAAGTATCGTATTAATAAGACCGTCAAAAGCAAACATTTGACGGAAAATAAGCGCATAAGCAACAAGACCTACCGTACATGGAAGAAAAATTGCAGTACGAAAGACCCCCCTTAATTTTAGCGCTCGGTTATTAAGCATTGAAGCAAGTGCAAGCGCGGTCAAAAGCATAATTGGCACTTGAACGAGAAGATATATAAATGTGGTGGTAATTGTTTGTCCAAAATGTGGGTCAATAAGAAGCCTCTCAAAATTTAAAAGCCCGGCAAATCTCATGTTTGCTCCGGCACCTGTCTGCAGGGCAAAGTAAAACCCTCGAATCATAGGATAAAAGCTCATCCATATAATCAAACCCGCTGCAATAGACAAAAACGCCCATCCGGACAAACTCCGCTTTCGTGCCAAAGTCATCTTGTGCTTTTGCATTGATCATCCTCCTCCAAACGACACACCGAGGGTGGCGGTGCCGGCAAAAGTAAAAAACAAACTGCTTTCGCCCGCCACCAATTTTGCATATCGGAAATAACTGCGGGCGAAAGCAATTCTAAATGAACTACAATATTATTTAGTGTGCTGTCTCAGTGCACTAGTATAGCGATTCGGAAATAACTGGTAAAGAATAGTGTTGGATTTTTTCGTCTGACGAGGCAAAAAAACGCCGGAATACCACTGGTCTTTCAAGTTTTTTTAACGAAGTCAGGCGGAAAAAGACTGCGCTAGAATTTACTAGGTATTTCCGAACCGATATACTAGCCTATTTGGAAAGCAAGATTGTCGTGCGCCTGTTGAAGCGCTTGTTCTACGTTTGCGCCACCTAGAATATCAACCATCGCAAAGCTCACTGCATCACGTGCTTCATAGAAGAACAAACCTGTGTCAATTGCAGGAACATTAGCTGAAAATCTGACTATGTCCGCAAAAACAGCTTGACCTCCAAAGAATTCTTGAGGCTCTGTATAGACAATGCTACTAGCAGCAGGACTCCACGTCGATAGTGCTCCGGCAGCAGGCAAGA
>Ga0209755_10005303_pt1 | contig 14717 bp, 7 predicted proteins | sample TergutCo191P1_FD_187301 | JGI IMG/M metagenome (GOLD analysis project Ga0209755, IMG submission 187301) | Cornitermes sp. P1 segment gut microbial communities from Petit-Saut dam, French Guiana - Co191P1 (SPAdes) (version 2) | ecosystem: Host-associated > Arthropoda: Insects > Digestive system >... | reverse complement strand
TGCCGTATACGCAAACGTCCGATTTCTTTGAGCCGTATTGGTCTGGCGCAAAATTCCCAACTCACAAAGTTTTTTAACAGCATCAGAGATGGTGTTAAATGACATTCCCAGTTCTGAAGCTGTCTTTCTTATCTCTATAATCGGACTTTTCTCTATGTAGGAAAAAACCTTGTTAAGTGTCTTTGTCGAACGAACTGTGTTTTGAATAAGTGTTGTATTCTTGTTGTGGAGTGCAGCAAGACTGTCAATTGTAAAGATAGCATCATCTGCCGATTCGAGAATTGCAGATAAGAAAAATTTAACCCACTGCTCATAGTCGCCTTTTTCTCGTACTGTCATCATTCTGTCATAGTATTCCGTGCGATTTCTTTTCAGAGCGTATGATATGTACAAAATAGGTGCAGACAAGACTTGTTTTTCCATCAAAAATAAAATAACAAGCAGCCTGCCTATTCTCCCATTACCATCAAGAAAAGGGTGGATTGTCTCGAATTGATAGTGAATGAGTGCCGTTTGTATAAGTACATTAAGATCACAATTTATATCACTGTTATTTATATAATTTTCCAAATCAAACATGGCCACTTGCATATCTTCAGGTGTTGGTGGAATATAGATTGCATTTTTCAATAAACTACCCTGCCCTCCAATCCAATTCTGAGAGCGCCTAAATTCTCCCGGAGTCTTTTCCTGACCTCTAACACCTTCCATCAAAACAGCGTGTGCCTCACATATTAACCTATTACAAAGCGGAAGCGCTTTCAATCGACTAATGGCAAACTCTGCTGATTTGATATAGTTTACAACCTCCGCTACATTTTGGTTCGTGTTGTCTTCAACAAGGGGATTAAGAATATCTTCAAGGGTGGCCTGTGTGCCTTCGATTTGTGACGACATCAGGGCTTCTTTTCGTACATACATCGAAATAAACATGTTCATATTTGGGATTCGAGATGACAAACCATCCAGAAGCGCAAGACGCTTGTTTGCTTCAATCAGCAGTTTCTCACAACCACTATCCAACTTGACATTAGGCTGCGGAGGTAGCTTTGATGGCATAAACGAACGATATTCAGTGTCACTTATTACATTTGATTTTAAATATCCCGACCTCTTGTTCATTTTTCACTCACTCCTTGCAAACTGAAATAACGATACCATCTTAGCATTTTTATTTCAGTTTTTCAAGTAAAATTGAAATAAGCTGCATCGTTATTTCATTATCACAGCGACAGAATAGTACACCTACTCTGCCGCTGTATCTTTTTTATCTCGCTAAAATACCTACCTCTACATTTTGCATTTGCCGTCTGCCTTGTGGTTTTGCCTGTGACAAAACTGCGTCATGTTTTGGGTAGGTATTTATTTTTTATTTTGTCTATACGCACCAGCAGTTCGTCACGTATATGTTGCGGCTCTAACACTTCAACTGCAGTGCCATAAGAAAGAATATAGTCATATATCCATTGCCCCAGAGCCGTGCGCAGGGTAAATGAGCTATCTTTGTTTACTGTTATATCGCTTTCGGCAAATTCATCATAAATCCGATATTTCGCATTTTGGGAAACGGAAAGTCTAACATCAATAAAATCCGGCGATATTGGTTCTTCTACAGATTTGATTGATGGGATTTCAAAACCACCACTATCGAATGACTTGTTCAAATCTACAATGTTGCTGATACGAGTAAACTTGAATACTCTATAGTCATTTTCAGTCAAGCAAAATGACTGCAGATACCACGCCTTTGATTTGAATGTCAGTTTAAGAGGATATACTTCTCGCCCTTTAAACTCGCCGTATGGACTCAAATAATCAAAAGACACAGCGGACTCACTGATAATTGCACTTTTAAGTATTTCAAATTTTGCATTGTCTGTTACGCTATATCCCCAACGAGAAAAATCAACCTCAATCCAGTCTCTGTTGGGGCTGTCAAAAAAATTTCTTAATCTACCAAGCACTCTGTCAGTATCAATAAACTCCGTTGCAGCCATACTTTGCAAGGAGAACAAAATTTGCTTTTGTTCGTCTTCTGAAACTAAAGTTTTATTGAGCACGAAATTATCTTGAATAAAGATGCCGCCGCCTTTTCCCTGCATCGTGTATATTGGTATTCCTGCCGCCCCCAACGTGTCAATATCACGCAAGATGGTTCGTTTAGAAACCTCAAAATGTGCGGCTAACTCATTTGCAGTTACTCGCTTTTTGTTCATTAAAATATGAACTATCTCAAATAGCCGATTAATTTGCATGCCTTCACCCCGAAGATAGTATATCATAAAAAGCGACAACCGCACGTCATGTTAGTAAAATCACGTAACACTTCGCAGCAGGTCCAAGTATGATCACCCCTACTTCATCTTATCGGCAAAGTCTTTCAAGTCTTTCTTGACCTTGTCAGTCAGACGGTTATAGTCGGTGTCTGTTATAGCACCTTCAAGTGTGTAGAGATGAACTAAACAAATCTCAGGGTAAAGCACTTTTAGGCGAACAAAGGCTTCTTTGCTGCCGACGGTTCGTAGATCTTCTGGGGTATTTATTCCGGCTGATTCTAATCTGCTCGCAATTATCTTCCCAATGTTTCGCATTGAAGTCAATTCGTTCATTTGAGTATCTCCTTATACCTTTTTAATAAAGCTTCAAAATATTCTTCGCAATATCCTGAATTTCATCTGCTATATCTTGCGGCTCTAAAACCTTCACTTTATCTCCAAACCCAAGCAGCCAGCCTATTATATTTTTGCGGTTTGTAAACCCATTTTCAAAATATAAGCCTTCCTCAGTTTCATAGTAGCAGTCCAAGCCGTAGGTTTCGATGAGTAGGAACTTGACTGACTTATCAAACAGAGCAACAATCTTTGTGTCATCTTCAAAATAGCTGCTCAAATGATATTTCTCCGGTGGCAGGTCGCGCAGACTAAATCGCTCTTTACATTTCGATAAGTTCCACAGGCGATTTAATTTAAACATTCGCCAGTCGTCCCGCTCCAAACAAAATCCAAATACATACCAGGAGGCCCATTGAAAAATAACTAAGTATGGTTCAATGTGCCTATGGCTTTCACCCTTATCATAGTAGTAATCAAATTCAATTATATGCTTATCTAATATAGACGCTTTGATTGTTTCTACTTTTTCGGTCAAGTCGTTTTTATAATATGATGCAAGGTCAATTATAACAGGCTCTGACAAGGATATGACCGCATCTGAGTTTGCACCGAGCTTATCGAGTGTCCGCTCAATGCGTGATTGGTCGGAAACACTACCTATTCCTCTTAGAGCTGCTGTAATTTCCAACAGCTCACTTGAGGTTAAAACACTTTTGTCCAGCTTGAATCCTTCCGCTATGGAGATTCCGCCACCCACTCCCTGTTGTGTGACAATAGGTATCCCCGCCATACAGAGCGCATCAATATCCCTGCCGATTGTACGGCGGTTTACTTCAAACTTTTCAGCTAAATAAGGGGCAGTGACTTTGTCCTTTTGTAACAAAACAGTAAGTATGCCCAGTAATCGGTCTAGTTTCATATGGTATATCCTTATCACATCCACTGTGGAGCTTGCTTTGGAAATTTATTGTAGCAAACTCAAACTAAAATGTAATTGACACTATTACTGTTTTCGTGATAGTATGTGAGCAGTCGGGCGGCTCCTTTGCAGAGGACGGGCCGTTCCCTAAAGTCTGATTTTGGTTCAGAGGAAACGCCGTACCTTAGCTAGGGTGCGGCTATTTCTTTCTGGTTAACAAAGCTACCAGATTGATAACCGCTATGATTAACATGAAGAGCGCAATGACTTCCATTAACGACAAGCGGACACCCCCTTTCGGAGGAACACCCCACCGCCGTCTTGCTCATGCGGAAAGCATAGCATATAAATACAGCTCTGTCATTACACATTTAAATGTAGAAAAGCATTGAGTTTTCTACATTTTTTCATTATTTCGAAGAAAGATTTTCATAGTTAAGAGTGTCGCAAAACAAAATTGTATTACACCAAGAAGATGGAAATCGTGACATTACCCAGCATACCCGCTCATAAGCTCCCAACAAATGCCAAACTTATCTTCGAGTACAACATAAGCTAAGCAGTACGTTGTGCTGTGAATTGGTGAAATAATCTTACCCCCGTCTGCCAAAATATTGCTGGCGGCCGTCAGCTCATCGGCACTGTCAAAATGCATTAAAAGACCCAATCGGCGTGTGTGACCCGGGTTCTCTTTGTCCAAAATATTCATCGAGTCATCTGCCATTGAGATGACCTGCTTTCCTATTCTAAGCTCACAGTAGTATATATAGTTTTCTTCTCCGCTTTTGCAGTTATAGCCGTTCTTTTTCGCGATCGGACTAGAGAAAAGTGTCTTTTCTAAAACCTTTGCATCAAAAGCTTTTTTATAAACTTCTATCGCCTCTGCACATTGCCCGGTAAATCCGATGCTTGGTGTGAATTTAATCATTAGTATGTTCCTTTCCGCCGCCTATGTAGCTTGATTTTGAGTTAATTAGCTCTCCTGCTCTGGTAATAATTTTTTGATTCACGGTTCTTCTCTCTTTCTATTTAGTGAATATACCATATCATGACAAACAGGGCAACTGTGTGTCCACTTTATAAAAGGGAAATTCGTTGTTTTGTACAATAATATGACATTGCAAAAGAGAAAGTTTTTAGGACGTAATCCTTTACATGAATGATTAGAGCGTGATATACTAATTGCCTAAAGTTTACATAATCGTTACATAATATGATAATTTCAGCATTGTCTCACGGTTTTCGCTCTGTGAATGTAGATAAATGTTTAAATTTGGTATATTTGGCAACTGGTCAATTTTTATCCGGAATTGCTTGGATATACTGTATAAAATAAACCGAATAGAGGAAAAAACTTCCATCTGCAAAGATGGGAGTTTGAAAAATAATATTATTATGGAGGGTTATTATGAAGAAAAAAAAGTTAAACACAAGCTTGGGGCGTAGAGCAATAGCCATATTTTTGGTAATTATCTTTGTCATACCTGCATCTGGCTTTGCTTTGGCAACAGATGAATTGACGGAATTGCCAAATGATTTGTTGCTATACTACACTGAGCAATCAGACCTAACCGATCCGGTATCGGCTCTACTGGCTGCCGTGGACGCGCCCGGCGAACCACCTGAGCTTACGGTCGGCTTCTTGGTGGACATAGCCGACCATCAGGGGTGGTTTTTCGAGTTCCCAAGTGCGAGATCTTTGGGGCTTCCGGCGACACAGATGGATCTTCTCATTTATCTCCTTTATGGGACTGGTATGAGGACAAGCCAGTTTGCAGGCGGTCCGTTAGATCAGCCATATTTCAACTACATCGAATTTGCCCGGTCTGCCGGTTTTTTCAATAACTGGCCGGCGTTCACTCCTGAATTGGAATTGACTGTTGACTCTCTGGTGGCTATGGTGAATGCCATGGAATTTTATGTTGCGGGGCTTAGTGAAGCGCTTGCGACTGTGCCAAGACAGCCTTATTTCGTAAATGGTATGGCTGTGCCGATTTTTGAGTACGGCAACTCTACGATCCGTGACACAAGCGGATATGGTGTCCTTCGTTTCGTGGTGTATGTTGAAACCGATTTCGACACAGACGGAGACGGCGAGCTCGATCTCATCAAGGTGCTTGTGCAACTGCCGAACTCTGCGCTTGAAGGAGGGCAGTTTGCCACGATTTTTGAGGCGCGTCCTTACATAGAAGGTACCGTCAGTCAAAATCCATCCCAGCGTCATCGCAATAGAGGGGATGAATTCCTCGCCAACAACCCAGATTTTAGCCACTATTCGCTTCTTGCCCGTCCGCCAGCCCGGACAGTGGATGGTGCAGTTCCTACAGGTTATGCTGGAGTACAATATATGGTGGAAAATGCCAATACCGCTGACTGGTTCTACCAATTCCAGACACAGACTTTCCCCGGTGTTGCCGGGCAGTATGCCGCAACTTACGTCCTTTACCCGAACCATCCGGTAGGATACTCCGGTTTTGCGGGCGCGTTAATGTACGAAAACCTGAACTGGTATGACTATTTCTTGGTGCGTGGATTCGCGGTTGTTGCCGCGCACGGTCCCGCCGGACTCAACAGCCAAGGATTCTCCACCATGGGTGCAGACGTTGAAATCGCGGCCTTCCGCTCTGTTATCCAGTGGCTCACAGGCAACGGCGGCAGGGCGTTCACCAATAAGACCGACAATGTTGAGGTTTTTGCGTGTTGGTCAAACGGCAGAATTGGCATGACTGGGCGTTCCTATGCTGGAACTACCCAATTCGGCCTCGCCACTACGGGCGTTGAGGGGCTTAAAACCATCGTCCCCGTAGCCGGAATCGCAAGCTGGTATGAATACACAAACTTCCAAGGCACATTTGGCACATGGGAATATGCCGTTGGCCTTGCCTGGCTCTGCAGCTCTCGCTTAGGCGCGTGGACTACTCAGGCAAGAGAAGCGGCAAGAGCTTCTGGGATAGATGCTCCGGCGCTGGCTGATTTGCGGTGGGATCTCATTCCGGGCAACACATTCCTTAGATACTTGGGCTATTCGCAGCTGATGAGGCATGAAGAGGCAGCACTCGCGGGAAATTACGGTGCGTTCTGGGCACGCCGTGACTACACTCGCGATGGTTGGTTCAATCACGAAGGTGTGAGCTGGGGTCCCTCCCAGATTACGGCGTCAATGTTCATCATCCACGGCCTCAACGATGACAATGTGCGCACCAAACAATCTGAGATGATGTACCGCGCCGCAAGGCACGCGGATGTCCCTGTCAGGCTTATGTGGAACCAGGGTGAACACATGACCCCGACATTCCCGTTCGCAAATGCCAACCCCAATCTAATCGTGGGTAATACAGGCGCGGCTGCTCACCGTCCGTTTGTTATGTACTGCGGTGAGTACACGTTTGATGAACTCCTGAATTTGTGGTTTAGCCATTTCCTGCACGGGCAGGATAATCTTGACAGGATTCCCTATGCCCTCGTACATAACAATTCCACAGGGGAATGGGACGGATACGACACATGGCATGACACCGATACTCTCACTATCACAGGCGGCGATTTCAGGGTGAATACCGATCCGGACACTCCGAATGAATCCGGAAATACATTTCTTGATCCAACCGTCACCTTCTCGGTGCCGGAAGAGTCGCTGATATTTGACGGCTGGGGCCTGGATTCTGAGGACGCGGCACGCCCGCAGGCCGATGACACCTGGGACGCCCCTCCTATCGCTCCCTTTGCCTTATTTACCCCCGCAGCTGACGTTGAGCTTGACAGTCGGCTCATCACCATTGACAGCGCATTCGGACTGACCCACAATAACGGCAGAATCGACGGCACCGGAGCCGGACAAGCCGCCGACTGGTGGAATAATCTTGATTACGCCACAGCGGGAAGCGCAGTATATTCGATAGTACTCGACCGGGACGTTACTGTCAAAGGTGTTGTGGAAGTTAATTTCAGGGCGGCATTTGCGGAACTTGCACCTTACGCCAGAGACAATCTGCGTGTCCACGCGAAGCTTGTGGAAGTCGCAGCACCCGGCACCACCATTAACTTCTTCGGCACACCCAGGGTAGGCGCGACTCCGGCACGGATGCTGACCCCCGTTGCAACCGTAGAAACCAATAATAACAGGATGGCCTGGCAGGGCGGCGGCGCACGTAACTCCAATTTGGTTGAGTTTGTCCAATCAAGCGGCACATTCAGGGAAATTGCCAAAGGCTGGATGGATCTCACCAATCCCACCGCCGGGTTCGACAGCTACACCGCCGATATCAACTCTCAGATTATTCCAGAAATTGGCGTGTGGCATGATTATACAATCTACATGCAGCCTGGCGTCCACACCGCACGAGCAGGGAACAAGCTTGTCCTGCTCATCACAACCGGAGGATCCCAGCCTGCCCCGGTCGTCAATCCTTCAGCCAATCGGGCACAAGGTATAGACCGCTTTGCATTCACCATTGACAACAGCTATGTACAAGCTTACATTCCGATAGCAGCAGAACCTGATACAGTTGTCTTTACGGGAAGTAATCCTAATTTGCTCAGTGCACTCTTGGAAGAAAACAATGTAATACTTGAAACGTCAGGGAATTTGGGAATCTTTGCTCACCACAGTCCGTTTGTGATCCCGGAAGGAAGAACACTGACTGTAGTTACCACTCTAAATGTACAAGGTAATGCAAAATTAATCGTAGACGGTACGCTTGTGGTGCAAGAAGGTGGCAGAGTTAACAATCAAGGCGGTGCCGGAGGTACAATAGAGATAGCACCAAGGGGTAGGCTTATAAACAATGGACATGTAGAAAACGTAACAAACTCCACACTAATTAACTATGGCACAATAGACAACAGAGCAAGATTTGAAGTCAGAGCCGGCACAAATCTTCATGAGTGTGGATTAATTGTCGAAGGCGAAGGAAGAGTACGGTTAAACATCCATCGCAATGCAAATATCATCAGATGTGTTAACTGTGAAGTAATCGCTCACTGAGTTGAGTAAGCACTAAGCAAAAGCCATAGGGGTGGACGTGAACATCATCCTACAATGTACAACAGTCTAAACCCCTTGTGATATTGGACTAATCTACAATTAAATGCCGTCCTATTAGACTATTAAGCTAATACGGGCGGCATTTTTATACTATAGAAAGAAATGATACCAACTGCCCAAAATGGGAAGTTGGTATCCAAGACGATATGCTACTCTATTCAACACCTACATTGCACTGCTTAATAACTTAGCATAGGACGGAAGTGGCCAATGCTTTCTGGATACAATCGTCTCCAATTCATCTACAATCGGCCTTAGCTCACACATGGCAGCAAACACTTGGTCACGGCACTGTACGGCATGGCTGAGAACCTCTTTCTCTTCTTTGGACTCCAACAAGGCAGTTTCCAAGCGGGTTAGCTTTTTGAGCAAGCACGAAGATAATGTTGCAATCTTATTGAGCAAGTGCCCTTCCAGCACACTGTCAACACCTTCGAGTTTTTGTTTTCTCTCCAGCAGCTTTGCCAACTCATTTTGATACGCAATTACAGCCGGAATGATTTCACCGCTTACCATGTCTACCATGGTGAGCGCCTCAATCTGCAATGTCTTGGCGTAGTGTCCCAGCAATATCTCATAGCGGGCACGAAGCTCAATCTCAGAAAACACATGGTGTTTTGTGAACAGCTCTACACTCTTCGCTGCAAGGAAGGCCGGCATGACATCGGGGGTATTTCTCAGGTTAGATAACCCTCGAGCTTCCGCCTCAGTGGCCCATTCGTCGGCGTACCCGTCTCCGTTGAATACGATTCGTTTATGGGCTTGATACGTGCTGCGTACAAGGTCGGCCAATGCACTGCGGAAATCTACAGCACCTTCTAATTTGTCTGCAAACTCTCGCAAAATTTCTGCTACGGTTGTATTTAGGATGATGTTCGGCCCGGCGATAGAGAAAGACGAACCCGGCATACGAAATTCAAACTTATTGCCCGTAAACGCAAACGGACTGGTACGGTTGCGGTCCGTTACATCTTTCTGAAAATGGGGTAGCACGGTGGCACCGATTTCCATCTGGGTTTTCTCTTTGTTTTGGTAGGCATCCCCTGCATCAATCGCCTCTAGGATTTCCGTAAGTTCATCGCCCAAGAAGATGGAGATAATGGCGGGCGGTGCTTCGTTGGCGCCAAGGCGATGATCATTGCCGGCGCTCGTTGCAGAGACACGGATTAGGTCTTGATATACGTCCACCGCCTTGATAACAGCGACTAAGAACAGCAAAAACTGTGCATTTTCATACGGTGTTTCTCCCGGCTCCAGTAGGTTCAGGTCCGTATCGGTGGAGAATGACCAGTTGTTATGCTTTCCGCTTCCGTTGAGCCCGGCAAATGGTTTTTCATGGAGCAAGCAGGCCAAGTTGTGCTTTGTGGCGATGGTTTTCAACAGTTCCATGGTAAGCTGGTTGTGGTCTGTCGCTAGGTTGGTCGTCGTATAAATCGGTGCAAACTCATACTGTGCCGGTGCGACCTCATTGTGCTTGCTTTTGGCATAGATGCCGAGTTTCCACAACTCTTCGTCCAACTCCTTCATAAATGCCGAAACTCGAGGTTTAAGACTGCCGAAATAGTGATCGTCCATCTCTTGTCCCTTAGGAGGTCGTGCTCCAAACAGGGTGCGGCCTGTGGTGATTAAGTCCGGGCGTTGTAAGTAAACTTCTTTGTCAATCAAAAAATACTCTTGCTCCGGCCCGACGGCAGAAATAACTCGCTGGGCGGTTGTATTGCCGAACAGTTTAAGAATCCGCATCGCTTGTATATCCAGCGCTTCCATTGAGCGCAATAAGGGTGTCTTTTTATCCAATGCCTCTCCGCTATAAGAGCAAAAAGCGGTGGGGATGCAGAGGGTGTTGTCTTTGATAAAGGCGTAACTGGTCGTATCCCACACCGTATACCCCCGCGCCTCAAAGGTGGCACGGATACCGCCGGAGGGGAAACTGGACGCATCCGGCTCACCGCGGACGAGTTCTTTTCCGGAGAACTCCATGATGATTTTGTCGTCCCCCACCGGTGCGATAAAACTGTCATGTTTTTCTGCCGTAATGCCGGTCATCGGCTGGAACCAATGGGTGTGATGGGTCGCACCTTTTTCGATCGCCCAATCTTTCATGGCGGTTGCAACCACATTTGCCACATCAAGTTCCAAATGTGTCCCGAGTGACATTGTTTTCTTGAGTGCTCTGTATGTGTCTTTTGGCAACCGCTCACGCATGACCGCATCATTAAACACCATGCTACCGAATAAGTTTGGAATGTTTTTCATTTTTGTTTTCTCCTATAAAAGTGTGATTCCGGCGGTCTGCGCCGCCGCTTTTGTCGCATCATCCCAGACGGAAACTTGTACCTCACCGATGTGTGCCTTGCCCAAAAGCAGCATACTCAACCTCGATTGCCCAATGCCCCCGCCGAGCGTGAGCGGAAATGCCCCTGCCAGCAGGGCACGGTGAAACGGAAACGCTCTCCGCTCTTCTGCGTCTGCTTTGACAAGCTGTTCAGCCAAGGACACCTCATCCACACGAATACCCATGGACGAGACTTCAAAGGCACAACCGAGCAACTCGTTCCAGAACACAATGTCACCGTTTAAGGCCCAATCATCATAGTCGGGTGCGCGGCCATCGTGCTTTTGTCCGGATTTGAGTGTGTCCCCAATTTGCATGATAAATGCGGTTTTTGCTTCTTTGAGATAGGCATTCTCACGCTCTTTCGGAGACAGGTCAGGATACATGTCCTCTAGCTCCTGTGTGGTGATAAACTTGACATCCCGTGACAAGCTGACCGGCAGTGTCGGATATGCCGCTTTGATTGTCGCCGCTGTGTCGCAAATCGCATCCACAATTTTGACAACCACTTCTTGCAAAAACGCAAGGCTACGAGATGGACGGTCAATGACACATTCCCAATCCCATTGGTCTACATAGACAGAGTGCAGGTTATCCATGTCATCATCACGGCGTACGGCGTTCATGATGGTATATAACCCTTCACCTACCGGAAAACCGTATTGGTGTAACGCCATGCGCTTCCACTTAGCGAGTGAATGGACGATTTGTGCACTTGTGCCGCTCTCACGGATATCAAACTCCACGGGACGTTCAACGCCGTTTAGATCGTCTTGCAGTCCTGTACCCGTCGCAACAAACAACGGGGCAGAGGTGCGAACCAGATTCAACGCTACAGATAAATTATCCTCAAATACCCGCTGTAATGTGCCGATGGCTTTTTGTGTCTCGTACAGGGACAGTGCTGACTGATACGCTTCTGGTACAATGAACTTTGACATGATGTGTACTCCTTTCAGTGTAAAAAACACAAAAAGGTGCTGCGAACATCTTTGTCCGCAGCACCTTTGCTGCTTGCTATAAAACTGTATGTCAGTCTACACGAGTTTTTCCCGTTTGTCAACCCTCTTTCTGGTGATTAACTTGTGACAAATTATGAACAAATTATTGACAAAACATAGCGACTCAGCTACACTGAATTTATGTTGCGTATATGGTTTCAGATTGGGAGTATATATGAAAAGAGGTAGTTACTATGAAGCTGCTTAGAAAAGTTAACCCCCAAATTCAGCAAAAAAGAACTGAAAGCGAAGCCGCACTAAGAAGCAATGCATTTTTGCCTATTGGCGAGTTGTATGAGGCCTTTTCGACATCTTCTGCCGGTCTGACCGCGGACCAAATAGAAAAGCTGCAAGATGAGCACGGAGCTAATGTCATTACAACAGGCAAAAACAACACTGTTTGGCATCGCATTGTAGATTCAGTTGTAAATCCATTTAACCTTGTTTTAATCGCTATTGCAGTAATAACGTTGTTTACCAATGTCCTTTATGCTCAAGAACCTGATTATATCACAATTATAATCATCGTATCACTAATTTTGCTCTCAAGCCTCGTCGCTTTTGTGCAAAGTCAGCGTTCAAATTCTGCCGCCGAAAAACTCTCAAAGATGATATCAAACAAGGCTGACGTTTACAGAGACGGCGGAGAACTTGAAATTCCAATGGACGCAATTGTACCGGGTGACATTGTTAAATTATCATCAGGTGATATGATTCCTGCAGATGTCAGATTTTTGACAACAAAGGATACTTTTGTTGCCCAAGCCGCACTGACTGGTGAGTCTAACCCTGTAGAAAAGTACAGTGATATTCATAATGCACCTGAGGACTCGCTGACAGATCTTTCTAATTTAGGTTTCATGGGCACAAATATCGTAAGTGGTAGTGCAACTGCAATTGTACTCTCCACAGGAAATGATACATATATAGGTTCAATGGCAAAATCCTTATCCGGCGACAGGGCAAAAAACAGCTTTGAGTCCGGTGTCGATTCTGTAAGCAAACTCCTAATCCGTCTTATGTTGGTGATGGTCCCGGTAATTTTACTTATTAACGGTTTTACTAAAGGTGACTGGGGCAATGCACTACTTTTTGCTGTCACAATTGCTGTCGGACTCACGCCTGAAATGCTACCCGTCATAATGACCTCAACCCTCGCTAAAGGCGCTGTAGAAATGTCAAAGAATCAAGTAATTGTGAAAACGCTGGGCGCAATACAGGCTTTTGGTGAGATGGATATTCTCTGTACCGATAAAACTGGAACTCTAACAGAAGACAAAATAGTTCTGGAAAAGTATATGAATGTCTTGGGCGAAGACGATTTTCGCATATTGCGTCATGCTTATTTAAACAGTTATTTTCAAACAGGATTAAAAAATCTCATCGACATAGCCATTGTCAATCGTGCTATTGAACATGGTCTTGATGAGATTTTGCCTAATTATGAAAGGATTGACGAAATCCCCTTTGATTTCACCAGACGGCGAATGAGCGTGGTGCTTGATGATAAAAAGGGAAAGCATCAGCTGATAACAAAGGGTGCAGTTGAGGAAGTTCTTTCTATCTGCTCATTTGTCGAGTGGGGTGGCTCGGTACAGCCATTGACAGATGATCTAAGAAAGCAAGCTCTTATGACCTCCGACAGGCACAACAAGGACGGACTTAGAATGATTGCCGTGGCGCAAAAAAACGAGGTGCCGGGTGTAGGCGTGTTTAGCGTTAAAGATGAGCAAGAAATGGTTTTGATTGGCTTTGTCGGTTTTTTAGATCCTCCTAAGGAAAGTGCAGTACCTGCAATAACTGCTTTGCGTGAATATGGTGTAAGAACCGTTGTTTTGACCGGAGACAGCGAGGGCGTTGCTATTAAAGTATGCGGCAAGGTTGGTATAAACACATCAACATTTCTAGTCGGCAAAGACATTGACGCCTTGGACGATGCTTCTCTGAGTGAATCCATTAAAACATGTGACCTGTTTGCAAAGCTCTCACCGGCTCAAAAAGAACGTGTGGTAAAAGCTTTTCGCAGTAATGGTCATACGGTTGGGTATATGGGCGACGGAATAAATGATGCCTTGCCTTTGCATCAGGCCGATGTTGGTATATCGGTTGACAGTGCTGTTGATATTGCTAAAGAGACTGCCGACATAATCTTGCTCAAAAAAGACCTTATGGTTTTGGAGCAAGGTGTTCTCGGCGGACGCAGAACATTCGGCAATATTGTAAAGTATATAAAAATGGCTGCCAGCGGTAATTTTGGCAATATGATTTCCGTCATAGCAGCTTCAATATTCCTGCCCTTTTTGCCCATGCTACCGCTTCAAATTTTGGCGCAAAATATGTTGTGTGATTTCTCACAGATGGGAATTCCATTTGACAAGGTCGATAATGAATATTTGGCAAAACCTAGGAAATGGGAAACTAGATCTATAAAAACATTCCTTGGTTTTATGGGGCCTTTGAGTTCGATTTTTGATATATTATGCTTTTTGGTCATGTGGTTCATCATTGGCGCAAACTCAAGCGAACTAGCCCCGCTGTTTCAGGCCGGATGGTTTGTCTTTGGCACTGTCTCACAGGTTTTAGTAATCCATATGATTCGCACCGGTAAGATTCCCTTTGTGCAGAGCATTGCTGCGACACCGCTTCTAATTTCAACATTGGTCATTGCCATAGTTGCAATCGTTATTGGTTTCTCTGTTTTGGCAAATGGTCTATCTATGACAGCTCTACCTATAAGCGTTGTCCCTTGGCTCATTGTACTGCTACTAGGCTATTGCCTATCGACACAGCTCCTAAAAACATTTTA
>Ga0209755_10005302_pt1 | contig 14718 bp, 12 predicted proteins | sample TergutCo191P1_FD_187301 | JGI IMG/M metagenome (GOLD analysis project Ga0209755, IMG submission 187301) | Cornitermes sp. P1 segment gut microbial communities from Petit-Saut dam, French Guiana - Co191P1 (SPAdes) (version 2) | ecosystem: Host-associated > Arthropoda: Insects > Digestive system... | reverse complement strand
AACTGTTTATAATTGTTACTTGCAGGGCATTGATAAACTTGTTCCTTGTTGTGGATCTGCTGGGCTGCTGTTGCGTATACGTTGTATTTGTTTCGACCAATATTAAGCAGGTGAGATGTTGACTATTGCTTGACACGTGAAGCTTTAAATCTGAGCGGTTTTAATTCTGTATTTACTTGAATGCAAGATGAAGGTTTTTTTCCCATATATTTGGTGCTTAAATTTGTGAGGTCTTCTTAAATTCATGTATGAAGCTCCAAACCAGATCTCTCTGAACCGGATCATGTGGGTCCAAACCAAGGCCTACTTCGCCAAATCATCATGTGAGATATGCACTGTCCTGAGAGTGGGAATTCCTTACTTATGTTTCAGGACAACCTGTCGGTCCCATTCTGAAGGTCAAAAAATCCAAAAGAGAGAACATTGCAGGACACAAGTTAACTGACATAATCTTCTTTCTTTGGGATTTCCTCCATTGTCTAATTTTTTTTTTAAAGAAACGCAACTTTTGTAAGCCAGCTGTATTTCTGTTGAATCAGGCAAAGAAGTGTGCAACCTGGTTGATCTAGCTTGAGTTATTGTCAGTTAATGGGCACCAATGAAATGGTAACTTGTTAATATATATCCCTGAGAACAGATCTACTCTAAGGGTAGTGACAGGAAAATGAGTATTGAAAAATTAAAAATTGACTAGAAGGCTCAAAAATAAAACCAGGATGAATCCAGAAATTAAAAAAAATGATCTCAGACTGATCAGACCACAGAAAAGGCACAAAAATCAAGAACACATATTTAAATTCTTAACACCACCATCCGTGAAAAAAATTGTGAATCCTCATGGGTTCAAGTAAGTTTATAAACCAGGGAATATAAATGTAGCATTTAGTCAATGTGGATCATAACAGCATGGCAGTGCATTTCACCAGAAGTGACTGTGTAGGGATTGAAGAAGTGCTGTGTATCCAATGGAGTGGATGAGTCTGATGATAATATGTTGTGGAATGGCAGTGAGGAGGATGAGAATGTTAGGAGTCAGTGTGAGGAAGATGAAGGCACTGACTGTGAAGATGGCAACAGTGACACTGATTGGTAAGGTGGATAGAATCTGACATGCTTTGTGTGTTAAGTGTATGAAATATTAAAATATTTATTCTTAGCAATTGTTTTACTTTTGGGGGTCATTTTAGATTTGGATAAATACACTTTTTTGCTTTGCAGACATGTTTTATCTGGGTGTGTGGGGGTGTCATCTTAGATTAGACTTGTCTTGCATTCGTGTAAATACGGTAACAATGTCAAAATGGTGGTTCCTTAATTGTTGTTCTCAGTACTAAATGGTTGGCATGATATAACAGGTGGTGGTCTTGTAATTCTTGTAATCAGTACAAAAACTTTGGTCTCAACATTAGGTGGTGGTTCACGGTAGTCACCATGTAATACTTGTGCGCCCATGCCGCAGTTGCAGAATTCACTCTCTTGTGAACGTAACCCTTATTCAGCTATTCAAACAGACGTACAGAAAGATTTTATCTTACTGTTTTTGTAAAGAAACTTTATTTCACTCAATTTTGTGTTACAGCCACCAAATTACTTGAAGGACCAAAATGAGAAAGAAATATTGTGTTCCTATATCATTAGCATACATACATAATCATACTGATGTTAATTATTCAGTTTGTGCCTGTCTGTATTACGACATCATGTTATTTGGTACATGTGCACCAACACTTAGAAGGAACCTTCTGTGTCGATATTCGAATCTGAAGACAGAGGCAGCAAGCTTCTGTTCAAAAGACCTCAATCCAGGTCATTGTGTGTTGAGACCATAAATCTTGTTACAACTTTTTCACTGACCCTTCAGCCCAGTGGTATCACCAGGTTTAACATGAAAAAATTCTCCCTTCTGCCAACACAGTGCATTTTTGTGTTTTGTATGGATATCAGAACAAATAGCAATTGTTTCTTTGTACCACTGCACTGACTGACTGATTTTTGTAACCAAGATGAAGACTGTCTGCTGCGTGATATAAGCTGATTCTGTGTATGCAATTCAGGTTACTTTTAGTGTTTCCAGGGCTAGCTTATGATTGGTTGTTATGAGAAGACCAGCAGACCAGACAGTCATCCACACAGAGTGACAATTACCAAGTGTCACGTAGATACAGTTATTTCTCCTGACGATGGGCACATAGTTGCCTGAAACATGTAGAGAAAAGAAATAAATATACTAAAAAAAATTGTGCGCCAAGTTGGCTTTGTTTGCAAGATTATACAGGGATGCATGGTTAACAAAACATAAATTAGTCAATCAGCTACACAAGAAATTCCCTGAATTTTATAGAACCTGACGATACATGACCATCTTGACATCAGCCTGCCATGTATCATTGTTCTTAACCGCATGTATCCAGTCCACACGCTCGAATCCCATTCTTAGAAATCGATTCTAATATGATCTATGCTTCAATGTGTTCTCTTTCCTTCAGTTTTTTTCCCACCAAAACACCACACACATTTCTCATGTCATATGTCCTGTCCATTTCATCCTCCTTAATTTGATTATCACTGTAAAATTTGAAATGGAGTGCTAATTGTGAAACTTCTCATTATACAATTCAGAAGCAGAGGATGAAAAAAGAGTGGGTGAGAATCGAAAAATACAAATTGGACAAAGATGGCAGGTTATTTTAAATGTTAGTATCTACCAAATTTTACTGTATCACATCCCAGAAGACTGCATCTTCATATTCATAACTCCGAGAACCCAAAATGAAACACTGGTTATGTCTGATACAAAGTTAAAGATTGTACATGATGGACTGATGTGTCTTTCTTCAACAGTTTGTTTTTCTGCTTACAGGTTGTGGATCATTACGCACATAGTGATATAGACTTACGACTCTACATGGTAATGCTGGCATTACCACTTGTCGTGCTCAACATGATTCGTAACCTTAAGTTGCTTGCACCTTTCTCCATGCTTGCAAACTTACTTATGGCAGCAGGTGTTGGCATCACTTTCTACTACGTCTTCATTGATCTTCCAAGTATTCATGATAGACATCAGTTCACCTCACTTCATCAACTCCCACTCTTCTTTGGCACTGCAATCTTTGCACTGGAAGGAATTGGAGTGGTAAGAGAACAAGTGACTCTCCTTGCATTATGCAGCTGTTTATCTGTTGTATGCAGTTCATAGCTGCAACACTGAGGTCACTGGCTTTAGGAGAAATGGTATGCTATGTACCTGGGCACAAATTTCTTTCACTTTTCATCATATCTGGATGTGATCTGTGGCCCAGGCTCCTGTCTAGGGGATAGAGAGTCTTTCCTCAGGTGTGGGGTAGGTGTTGTACAAAGCTAGCAGCTTAAGTGCAGGTAGGAATAAGGTCTGTAATGAATAAAGCTGTACTTCTTTATTGCCGGCACACCTGTGCGGTAAAATGTACACAGTTTTCAGCCTTTTTTCTACCTGCCTTGGACACAGAGACTACACCTTTGTAATTGTATCACGGAGTTAGTAGTAGCTACAAACTTCAATAGAAGATGGCAACACTGGAGGGTGTTCTGAGCCAGTACTGCAATCTCTGCTTGGGGAGGAAAAAAACAGTATGGCATCATGACATGTGTATCATTCTATAATATTTGGTACCTTTGTGTTATTATTGAGGTCTGGTATTTTTGATGATATTTTTTCTTAACAGTTCGCATTTCACATTCAAATGCGCTAGTGTTTAAAAAACAGCCTAGTCACACTTGGAAAGACTTGGAAGTAAAAGTGCTTGATGAATCCGTCTATCTTTACGTCCATGATGCCTACACAGTCTTGTGCAGGTCAGCTGTATTTGTGATTATTCTTTAAACGTTTGTAGTGACAGTTGATGCATTATAATAATATTATATTTTACACTCCCAGTTGTCAGAAGTGTTCTTCATACACATGCTATTTCAGAATCTGTCTTTACTACCGTTATCAAGTAAAGCCAGCATGCTGCTAAATGTGGGTATCAAGCATGACTCAAATGGTAACGCTGTGCAGTGTAATAGTCTGAAGATGTCTATGATGAGCAGCACTAGGCGTGTCAGCAGCAAATAATAATAATAATAATAATAATAATAATATAAATCTACTTACATCCAGCATTGAGAATGAGGAGGTAGAAGAACTAAAGAAGATACCAATGCTTGGACATTTCTACTGGGACCTTGAAAAAATAATCAGTAGATTAAAAAAAATCCCTGGTGTGGTTATGTAGCTCAGGACTAAAGGGTGAAATGGAGAATTTAATAATGGCAGCCCAATATCGAGCAATCAACACGCGTTTTCGTCAGAGGAACATGATGAAGCAAACAGTTGATAGTATTTGCAAGATGTGCTACAATGCAGAAGAACATATAAGACATATTTTTGGAGGATGCACAACATTTGCACCACCTGAATATGCTAATAGACACAGTAAGGTGGCTGGTTACATCCCTTAAACGATATGGAAACATGCGGGGTTACAGGTTACTGACAGGTACTATGAACATATACCTGAAAGGGTCCTAAATGTCAATGGTGCCACTGTTATGTGGGATGTATGGGTTATCACAGATAGTACAATAGCAAACCACCCTGATGTAGTACTGCATGATAAAATTGAGAAGAATTGCCCACTGAATGAGATAGCCATACCAAAATGATTCAAACGTTAACACAAAAGAAACTGAAAAACTAAGCAACTACAAAGACCCAGAGAACACTGGCAGTAGGATGTGGAAAGTGCAGACAAAAATTGTGCCAGTTGTAACTGGTGCATAATGAACAATTAAGAAGGGATTAGATCAGAACCTTCAGTTGCTCCCAGGTCACCCATCGGCCCTAGGGCTGCAGATCACACTAATGAGCACCACACACATTATTCAGTAAGTGCCCAGGTAAATTGCTTTGATCTGTTGTTGAGATCTGGACTTAGCAGAAGACTGCCACCTGATTACTAATAGGGGAGAATAAATAAATAAAAAAAATAATAGCAACAATAATATCAATAACAACAACAGCAACAGTAAACACAACAACAACAACAACAACAAATTGTAACTACAGAATAGCTGCAACACTCTGTACTCTAGAAACCTGGGTTGTTTCAGGTATATAATTATAAATAACTTGCATAAAGGTGATAACAAATAACAATAATAACTTAGTTACACTGTTCAGACTGGATATTTACAGTTGTTACCAATCCTGTTTGCAGGTGATGCCGCTGGAAAACAACATGAAGACCCCATCACACTTCCTTGGTTGTCCAGGAGTTCTGAACTTTGGAATGACCATTGTCATCATGCTGTATTCAGCAGTTGGATTCTTTGGTTTCCTGCGGTATGGTGAGGACACAAAAGGAAGCATAACTCTCAACCTTCCTGTCACTGAAATGTGAGTATTATTGGTTTTATGAAGGTGGAACAGTCAAAAAGGTTACTTAGTTTCACATCAGAAATATAGCACATGTAAAATTCTTATCACATGTTAAGTTCATTGTCAATAATCCTTGGCTGTTTGACCTCCATATCTTTGAAGGACTGACACACTATCCATCCCAGAATGGTTGTGTAAATATGTCAGGTTATGGTGTTTGTTCGATGCATGTTGGCAAAATGTCACATTTATTGATTAACTCACCATATGTTGTCTGAATCTTGCCCTGGCAAGCATTGGTAATGATGGAGGTTTCTCAGGGTTTCACTAAATCTCACCAAACAGATACACGTGGTACAGATTGTTCTTTTCAAGTGGGACTCAGCAGTGCAGAGCTGGCCACATCATTGATTGTTTCATAGAAACAATTTCTCTGCTGTACTGTAGGCAGTCCCACTATAACAATGACACCTTGTACCTTAGTGCAGGCCAATACTTCCATCCTTCCACATTATTTGCAGTTAGCATTTATAATCTGAATATTGTTTGATTCTATATAATCTGTACAGTTGAAGGTGAGTCTTTATGTCATCTAAAAATGAATGAATTGGTGGAAAATGTGATCAGTTAGTGCACTGTCTGTCGTGCGTAACGTATCAAGTTTCCGTCCAGTTCAGGAGAGATGCAGCTCATCGTAGCTACGATGTGCGCTAAATCAGGCAGTTTTCAAGTAGCATCATAAGAGCAAGCAAGTAGTGTTTTAGTGTACCAAGTTATGACACTATGTAGTTACCAATGTTTAAGTGTAACCTGCTGCTTCAAGAGACCTCTAAAATGATTACAGCCATTGTTTGGACTGTGCTGTTGTAATCAAGAGAGTTTCAGTTAATCTTGCAAATGTCTTGTTAAGCTAATTTCAGTATGCTGAGTGTTAACATTTCTTCAGTACAAACTCATTACCCTTCCCTCCCCAAGCTAAATGTGGCTGCCATTTGTGTACTTCTGGAGGATTTAAAATTTGGATTTGCAGATTGCAGAGATTACATGGACAGTCACATAGTGTGATATAGTCATATTGCGCTCTGACTCTTGCCCATTGGCTGTTTTGAAGTGACACTGTTCACATTCTGCTGTGTATATTACCTGTGTACTTACTGTGTTGTCTACTCTGGCTGTGTAATGTGAATGACATTCTTAACACAATTTTGTGTTTGTGTTTCAGTCTGGCTCAGTCTGTTAAGGTGATGATTGGAGTGGCAATCTTCTTTACATATGGACTACAGTTTTATGTACCAATGGAAATCATCTGGAAGTCCATTGGACCTAGGTTTGGGGCACACAAACTTGTCGCTGAATATATTATCAGGGGTGTCCTTGTACTTGCAACAGGTGAGTGCCAATACCACTTTGCCAAGATCATACAGATAAAGGTAAAGGCTTCCTTACATACACCATGAAGACTTATATGAGTGGGGGGGAATCATAGCTCCTTTCATTCTTAACCTCAACACTATATGGGCATGAATGATCAGATCTGATTGTTTTAAGAAGAGTTATATCTCCTTCCCCTGCTGGGATTCGAACCTCAGATTGTCCAAGTTGTAGTGTGGTCATCGTACTGATTCAGTTGATGTGGCATGATTGTAGTTAATTTGAATAAATTCAAAAAGGATGAAAAAGCCTCTGCCTACCTAGGCAAGGTTATAAAATCTATTTCTAGATGTATATTGTTCCCCCACAGTTAGGGAGATGATGAGAGTTTGTTTGGACGGGGTGCAGAGTGCATTGTGGCCTAGCATTTTTTCTTGTTCCCTAAGCTTTATTTTTGATAGGGGTAAAGGCATTTAATTTTTGAGCAGAGCCCCCACAATCTGTTTGGGAATTTAACTCTGAAACCTCTAAATGAAAGTCCAGCATCACACAGCAAGATAACCATGTCTGTCTTTCAGACATATTGTCTGCCATGTTACACTGACTCCAGGTAGTGTTTATTATAAACTGAAAAAGAGAGTATATGGTCAGATAGGGGATAACATTTACAAGAAATTACATGTGGGATCATCCTCCTGTCCTATATGTTATCAGTAATTGTTTAGATTTTAATGTCTCATAGAATCATACAGTGATGCTAATGTTTTGGCTGTTACAGGTAAATGAAGTTTTAAATATGTCTGACAAAGAACAAGAAACAATAAGCTATATTTTCTTGGAGCTTGTTATAACAAATTTTAATGTCTGTCACAGTGGCCGTAGCAGCAGCAATCCCACAGCTGGGTCCATTTATATCGCTAGTGGGTGCTGTCTGCCTGTCCACCCTTGGCCTCATGTTCCCAGCCATCATTGAACTCGTCACGTACTGGGAGTCACCAGTAATGGGGTCATGTTATTGGCGGTTGTGGAAGAACTTCTTCATAATCCTGTTTGGAATTCTGGGCTTTGTGACAGGAACAATAACAAGCATTGAAGAGATAATAATAGAATTTGGTGGTACTGAGTGAGAAGGGATTGTTAAAATACATGGGAGCAGCCATAAACAACTTTTGAGGTGCTGTTTTCTAGTTTAGCTGGTTGGATATGTTGGTATTCACAGTTCTGGCATGCAGTATGCTGTGGTATTCTGCAGAGACTCATGTCTTACAGTCCAGATATGTTTGATGATTGCTGTGGCCAGAAACTAATAACATAATTACAATGTGAACCTAAGCTAAGATATTATATACACCATGCCTAATGGATCCAGAGTCTTTGAGAGAAAGAAAGCTGGTGATATTGTTCACAAACTATTGTCAAAATGAGTTACAGAATCCAACAAACAGTATTGCAATCTAAAGGGCTACACTTAAGTTATATAAAAGAACAATTAGCCTGGTCAGCATCAGTATGTTTCGGGATATATTATTATTATTATTATTATTATTATTATTATTATTATTATTATTATTATTATTATTATTATTATTATTATTATTATTATTATTATATGTAAGATACAAGCCTTCTTTCAGCCTTACAATGTTTATTCTTTCTTTCAGCTAGCAAACAGCAAAACTAAAAATTAAAAAAACACCCAATATATTTCTGAGTGTGTGTTCCCTGTGGACACTCTTCTTCACATAGTTTTATATATGCAGTTTCTGGACATTCTTAACTAGTATGAAAATGTGTGTGTTCCTGTGGGACACATTCTGTTTTGCGTATAGTATTCTGTATGCAGTTTTTGAACACATCTGCATAGTGTGGTGTAGTCTTCAGAGACTAGTTCCACATGCTTATGAAATGAATGTGTGTTCAACATGTAAATATTACATGCCCTTGCCTTGTAGTGCTAAGTTCTAGTTAGCAGATTTCAACACTGACTACAGCAAGGTAGTGCTTTGATTCGCTACAAAGTAGTGGTGTAGAACATATGGTAATGGTATTCCCTTGCTTTTCGCAAGGATGGCCACAGTCATAGCTGTTTAGTGAGGATGTTTTCTCAGTGTTCAAGTTCCTGCATTGAGAATCAGCAGTTGTGTATTGTTGCTGAAAACGTAATGGTACTGAGTTGTATGGCTACACTTGGGTTACTTTGTGTATGAAGTGAAATTGCAGTGGTTATAATACAGTCCTGGTCATAATGCTGATAACTTCTTAAGTGGGTTTGTTTTATAAAAAAACTGTGTACTCTTTTGTTTTATTCCTTACTACACTTTAATTATATACAGTGTGAAATACTGCAAAATTCTAAGCAATTACACTCCTGATCAATTACAGCTTGATGATGTATGTTGTGATCCAAACAAGTACTCTGCACAAGCAAAGCTGTTATGCTCCTATTCTTTGCCTTCTACTGGCATCCTCTTTGTGCTGACATACCCATTTCATTGCAAGACAGTTTTCATCACACCCACTTAGGTGGTTAATGTAGCACGTGTTAACAGAAGGTGCTCAATGAGGAACACGTGTGTTGGCAGTGTAATGTACATTGTTTGGACGCTGTATCTGTGTTGTTAAATTTGTTGTGTTAGTGCCAACAGTTCTGTCTCTAGTAAAGTGAAAGTTTTAAATGTGAAGGGGGTCAGAATAAAATGTTATGTTGAATGAACCAGAGGTATGCTACTGTTGTTAACACATTGTGAGCAGTTTTGAATTTTAAAGTCAAAGATTATGTTTCAAAATTTTCTACAGCCATGATATGGTGCATATGAAGTTCAATGTTGGTAACAGAGCCAATTTTAGTGACATATGATGAAAATTTAGTGAACCCGGTGAAACAAATGATAGTACATTTGAACTAAAAATTTTCCTGTCAAAGGAACTCCTTTGGAAATATTCATGTGTTTCCTGTAACGGGTTAAAATAGTCTTGAAGATTATGTAACTCATTTTATATATATATATATACACACACAAGTACATATTTTACTTCAGAATAGAAAATTCATGAAACTTTTTTGTTTTATGAACTACTTGCTTGTAAAATGTTTAATTATTATTCATATATGTGTACATTCTTATAATAAAACCAACTAGATGCACTAATTTCTCAAATATATTTTTGAAATAAAACTCTACATGTTTCAGACAGTTCCCCTGTCCATCATCAGGAGTTTTTCACTGTACACACTGTCTGAAACATGTAGAGTTTTATTTCAAAAATAAATTTGAGAAATTAGTGCGTCTAGTTTGTTTTGTTATAAGAATGTATCACAATGCATGGTCACCTGAATGTCAAATACGTACATGTTAACATGTTTTATGTAACACCAAATGTGAAATGTGCTGTAATATTTAGGGTTGCTGAAATTACAATTTATTATCAGTTCTTGTAACACGAACTTGAACCACCATACACTAAATCTTTTTCTCTTAAGCATTTTGTGCAGTATCATAAAATGAGAAAATGAGCATGAAGAAGCCCAAACATGATTCAACTACATATGTAACCCAGCACCAGTGGCATACTGGGGGGGGGGGGGGGAGGTTCAAATCCCGCCTCCCCCCCCGAAATTCCGAAGGCCCTCCAAAATTGTGCCAAACTCAACCCGATTCTGAAAACTATTAAAAATTGCTGAATTTAGGATGCCCACACTCCAAGATGTTCGGAAAAAAGGCAGTAGAATTCTAAAACTACTGCCGGTTCGCAATTGTTTTACATTAGCAATGACAAATAAATTGGATGTCATCATAAATAGTCTTAAAGTACCAAAAATTAATAAAATTTTACTATATGAAATGAAATTTCTTGTACCAAATTACATCTGCCTTCAGAACCCCTGACTAGGTGCTACCGCCTCTAGATTCCCGTTCTGTCTGTCCTCTGTCCTCAACTGAATTTGTTGAATCCTCCCCCAAACAAAATTCCTGGGTATGCCACTGCCCAGCACAATTCTGTCTTGCTGTTGAACATTTTGAAAGGTGCTATTGTTTCTTTCAGTATTGTGTGTTGAACATGATATAATACAGTCCGTCATACAGGATCCCAGTTGGCTTCTTCGGCTTGAAGTGGCAAGTAGCCACTTCAACTTGCTGTACATGGAAATAAAGATTTGCTTTTTGACCCATTTTCTTATGTATGAAATTAAAATAGGATAAGTGTTGTAATTTCGGTATCCATTTTTGTAAACTGTGGCTGTGGGTATCAGGTTAATTTTATGTGTATGTATGTAAATGAAGCTGCAGCACGTTTCTGGGCTATAGTGTTGATTGATAGGAGGTGTAGCAACAGGACATCAAGTAAGGTTGTGGAGCAAACCTCACTTGTTGTATTTTTTGCTTGGTTTCTGGACTAGTACGTACTTGAACAGAACCAAGAGTGCACCTGGGGGAGGGGGTTTGAAAAATGAAATAAAAAAACTTAGGATGCCTTACATGAAATTTAAAAAAAAAAAAAAAACAAGAATATTAGACCATGTGATTTAAATTAGATGAGTCATGGAATATGTTACATGTATTGGTATCTATATCAGTTATGTAAATGCAGTTGTAAACAGCTTTATGGTAGTTATCCTTATGGCATAATTTTTATAACGTAATTTAACATAATTTTTAAAATCAAGCATAAATAATATATAACCTCAGATTAAGCCCAAACCCCCCCCAAACCAATGAAAAATTTTGGATTTAATAATTGTTTTCTGAGAGCAGATGGTAGTAGATTCGGTTAATGAATACTAGAAGCTGTAATTACAGTTGTACGAGCTCCTGATGATGGGTGTCAACACCCGAAACATGTAGAGCTGCCTACAGAAATGTAATAAACTGAATAAGTTGCATCTTGTTGGAAAACAATTATTAAATTCGATTCACAATGCACGGACCCATGTAAATAAAATTCATAGAAAAATTTTGGGTATGCATCTCAAGAGAATGCATTTCAGAATCTGAATCTATTTTCATCCTCTGGTGTGAAGGTGAGGATGAATGTACCTAGTTAGGTATCAGATGATGGTCTTGTGGTTTTTATGTTGTGTAGCATTAATTTTCTTGTCATGACTTCTACAAAGAACATCTGAACGGACTGTTTGTACTACATGGTGTAAAAACGAAGGACCGTCATTTGAGCAAGCCTGCAATGAAAACTTGAAAACTGGTATAATTGAGGTCTGTTATAACAAGATATTTTCTGTCACTGGACTTAGCTGGTCCCAGTTTATCCAGCGGTTTGAAGTGACTTTTTGTTACTCACAGTTATGTACTCCCAACTTTTTGTGTGATGAAGGGAAAAGATTTGGTTCCCAAAACATTATGTTCTTTTCAGAATGCTAGACAGTAGACAAAATCCAGGAACCAAGGAATTTTAAATGTAATTTTTCATTGTCAGAAACCTTTAGAATTGACTCAGTTATTGTGTTTGGACACACGTGTATGTTGGTGGTGTGTTACGTGATTATTTATTTTCTACACATTGGCATGATGTACCTTCAGTGGATGACTCTTGGAGCCAGACCAAGAATTACTTCTTATGCAAGTGATTTACAGACACGTGCATCCAGTGTAGCATTGTCTATATATTGTTATAATTGGTAGAATCTGAAAACTGATAAGAGATTTCTGTCTTCCAAGATGTGATGTAGTGTAGTTTTGTAAAAGCATGCTGCTTTTCAGGCAGATCTGCCTTGTTGATGGAGACAGCAGATTTGTCTGAAAATTTCAGTATGTTTCTACCACATGGAACTGTGTCACATCCTCAAAGACAGCAGCAATGTTGGCTGCAGTGTGAACCTCAAATCTTGCATTGCCTGATTGTCACAAGTGTAGAAGACAGTACAGGGTTTTTGGTTCTCACCTCATTGATAAGATAATTTTTTTCTAAGATGTGATGCAATGTAATGTGGTAAATAAGTACCATTGCCACAGAGGAACTTGCTGCATCATCGTCCATGCATATTCTTGATTGAATTAATGAATGAGTACTTTAGCAAATCCATTATTGTTTACACTTCGGGATGCTGAAATTTGACTCCCTACTTCTGCTTCTCCACCCCAGAATGCTGTTTAAATTACTATGAATTTGAGCCTAATATTGAGTGGGTTGATAGGTTGCATTTATAATTGTGGGAACTGGTTGTCTTGATTGCAGAGAGGTCCTGAGTTTTGAGAGGTGTTCACAGTGTTGTAATTGAGGATTGTAGTCTTCTGGGATGTGACAGTGCATCATTGGGTCAAGGTCTGTGATCCATAGTGGATCTCAAAGCCCTTAAGATGAATATAATGCATTTCTTTGGAGTGTTGGGAACAACATATACAGTGACCCTGTGTCACATCCAAGAATACTATAATCTTTGATTTCTGTCATTGTTCTTATTTCTTCAAGGCAGATACTAGTGTGGTAGCTTGATACCGACTTTTTCCCTAATTTTTCAAATTCTTTGCCCATAACCTATATGTCTCACCGAACATGGCAGAGCATTTTCATGTATGTCATTAGTGATTTTGACATCTTTGAAGCAATGATTTACCTTCCAGACCAGATTTTTAAAAACTGCACCCAAAAACCACAACTGTGTTTCCTCATTATTTCTTTATTTTGCCTTGGAAAAATGTTTACTGCTTTTTCAACTTACATTTTTCTTAAGCCTCTTCCATTATGCAAATTTATTTAGTGTCTGTGTGAAGAAGAAATAAACTGGCAACCAGCAGGTACACAGCAGAGATGGTGGTGTTTGTGGTTAGTGTTGAAAGGTCTAAGAAGCTGGTGACTGTAATATATTGGCATTCAGAAATTTTACATATCAGAAAGAGTTATATGCCCTGGGGTCACCCACTATTTTTTGTGTATTTGACACATTTACTGAATACCAGAAGGGCCTATGGTAATTCCTGGTCTCCAAGAGTGTCTGGCATGTGCAGATTACAAACAGGTGACACAGATGGTGCCCTAATTATGGATCACAGTTCTGAAAGGTCATTGGTTTATACTTGCTCATTTTGAAAATACAGAATGCCAAATAATTTTTAACGGAAGTCACATATTCAGTATTTTGATTTCTGCATTGAATTCAATCTTCTTTGTCTATGATTTATTCATTGCCAATAAGAGCCCTTTATTGTAGGATGATTTGCTAGAAGGTTTAAATATTTATCAGTGTGTGAATAAACAAAAATTTGCTATTAATGGAATGTAAATAATTTGGCTGTAACAGCTGGAAAATTTATTATTAACAATATATCTATCAATTGTGTGAAGTTGTCAGTGTGGCTGGAGAAATTCAAAGAATTGGAAGTTATTCTAGTTCAATTCCATGTTAGAAAGAGTGATACTGTCATAAATCTAGTGTTAAGAGTCATAAACATGTACCTTCATGCGGGCCACCTGTATGTCTCTTTTGACACTATCAGTAATGTTCATTGTAGTGTTTGTGTTGGTGCATGTGTGTTGTGTTTGTACACACACACACACACACACACACACACATATATACTATAGCATAAGGTGGGATGAACAAATCCTGGGTGCCAGGTCATCTGGGCAACTAAATTTTATACAGTGGCACCTACCATTGGTGGGTTCCGAGTTTGTAACTTGCTCCATGTCACCTGTCTGGCACCTAGAAAGTTGTGGGGGCTTCTGGATTCTTGGAAATATTTATACCTCCACTATGTAATGAACACAACGTGTTTAAATTGATTCAGAGTGCAAACACACACAATTTTTGTTTCCATAACATGACATTTTCTCAAAACAGAGTCTATTGAAATGCCCTGAGATTCAGTTCGTGTACTAATGGTATAGCATATTTTTACTTCGATCTGATGGAAAACCATAATTCTGATTTGGATGCCCATGCATGGCATCATAATATGTATTTAGTGTTCATATACTCCAAGGCAATGTCA
>Ga0209755_10005301_pt1 | contig 14718 bp, 6 predicted proteins | sample TergutCo191P1_FD_187301 | JGI IMG/M metagenome (GOLD analysis project Ga0209755, IMG submission 187301) | Cornitermes sp. P1 segment gut microbial communities from Petit-Saut dam, French Guiana - Co191P1 (SPAdes) (version 2) | ecosystem: Host-associated > Arthropoda: Insects > Digestive system >... | reverse complement strand
CAAGCGCTGGTGAGCCAAAGGCTGAATTGTCTGTAGCCAAGAGTTGAATGTCTGTGCTAAGAGTTGAATGTTTTGCTCCAAGAGCTGAGCATCGTGAGTCAAATACTGAACACTAAATGTTGAGCGAACGGTCAGCGGTCAGTGTTCAGTTCAGCAGTTAGCGTTGAGCGTTGAGCAATCACTGTTCAGCGTTGAGTGTTGAGTGTTCAGTATTCAACATTGAGTGTTCAGCAGTCAGTGTTTGCGTTGAATGTTGAGTGTTCAACGTTGAGTGTTTAGCGTTAAGTGTTCAACGTTGAGTGTCAGCATTCAGCAGTCAACATTCATCGTTCATCGTTGAGCCCTTAGTGTTGATTTCCGTGCGCCATGTGCCGTGCGCCATGTGCTGCGCTGAGCGCTACGCCGTGCGCCGTGTGCTGTCGTTTAGAGTTGAGAGCAAAGCGAACTCTGGAACAAACAGTGATGGGAACGGTGAACTCTGGAACAAACAATGGTGGGAACGGCACTCACATGAGAGTATATATCGACAGATCTACTGCTTCTGCTAATCTTGCTCTCTCAAGAGCTACTTACTCAGGCGGAATTGGCGCGGGTATTGGCGGCATGGGCATTAGAATTCACGCTCAAGGCTTCAACCTCGTTGCAGGCGGCGGCGGCGGCGCTGGCGCTTCTGCTACTAACACCACTGGCAATGGCTCACCCGGCGCAGGTAATGGTGGCTCAGGCGGTGTCCAATCTGGCAGTCAGGGGACGAGTTCTGCTTGTGGGAACTGTTTCAGAGCTGGCAATATGCGAGCAAACTGTCTTAATTGTGGTGGAAACTGGGATGTTACTGGCATCATGCACCATCACCCTTATTTGAGAGTAGGCGATACGATTGCATGGTTCCACGCTCATCGTGGAAGATATTGCACATACCAAGTCACTTCTATTAACATGACTGCGTCATGTGGACAAGTCGGAGGATGTAGCCGACCAGTGACAACACCAGAAACTCGCCGACAAGGCGGAGGCGGTGGAGGTGGTGCTGGTGGGGGCAATGGCGGGAATGGTAATTCTCATGGCGCTAATGCTGGCTTAGGCTCTTCTTCCGGCGGCCTTCTTCCTCACAAATTCTTAAGTCTGTTAGCAAAAAGGCATCATTATTGAATAAATGATGCCTTTCGTGTCGAGCATTATGAACAAAAGTGGTGGATTTATCCTTTTACTGCTCCGCCTGTTACTCCGCCTACGTAGAAGCGTTGGAGGAAGATGAAGAGCGCGGCTATTGGGATTGCTATTATTACTGAACTTGCGGCAAATCGGACGAACAGCCATGCGTTTCCGTCGACTGAGACTATGTTATAGAGTCCGACGGCTATTGTCATGAAGTCTTCTTGTCCTCTCAAAATGAAACTTGCGAAGAGAAAGTCTCCCCATGGACCTAAAAAGCTTGTTAGGATTACGAAAACTATTATTGGTCTGCTTAATGGTAATATTATTCGGAAAAATATTCTTGCGTTTGATGCTCCGTCAATCCGCGCGGCTTCATCAAGCGTTTTGGATATGGTGTCGAAAAAACCTTTAGATATGAAGAACCCGAGTCCTGCTCCCGAGGAATAGACTAGTGGGAGCGTTAGAAAGAACCAATAGCCTTCCATTATGCCCAGCCCCCTAAAGAGCGTTGCTATTACTATTACTGTCAAGAATCCCGGGAACATTCCAAGGATTAGGGCTATGTTCATGTAGGGTTTTCTGAATCTAAATTTGAAGCGAGAAAGGACATAGGCAATGCTGACAGTGAAAAGAGTTGACATGACTGCGGTTATTATTGCGACAACTAAAGTGTTAAAAAACCATTGTCCGAAATTCAAAGCACCAGCAGCGTCATCGGTGAACAACAGAATGAAGTTTTGAAATGTCCAATAGTCTGGGAAAAAACTGCCCCCCATGTGAGTTGGGTGCGCTCGAAAACTTTGGATAAATAGCCAAAATATTGGGACAAGCCAAACAACACACATCACAAGAAGTCCTACTTGAATGATGCTGAGTTTGATGGTATTCCATGGGTGTTGTTTCTTTTTTGCGTTTATCATGATAATTTTTTACATGCACAATGCATATTCACAATTGTTTTTTCTTAAAGGGTGCGGACAACAAAGTTCCGACTACGATTTTATTTCTGAGATAATCTTTTGAAAGCAATCTAAGCAAATTCGCCTTCGCGTTTATAGGTTCCACTTCTTCTGTAGAACACTAGTGAGAATGCTGCACTCACGATGAAAACCAAGATTCCAACGACTGATGCTATTGAGAAGTTTTGAGTGCCTGCTCCCATTGATATGTTGAACAGCCACGTGATGAGAAGGTCGGTGTAGCCTGCGTTTCCAATCATGGTTTCACTTCTTACTGGCCCACCTCCTGTCAAGAGATAGATGACATTGAAGTTGTTGATGTTTCCAATGAATTGAGTGATGAGATAAGGTGTTGTGACGAAGAGGACAAACGGCATTGTTATTTTGAAGAAAATTCTCATTGGCCCTGCTCCGTCTATTCTCGCAGCTTCATAGAGTTCTTCTGGAATATTGAGAAGAATTCCTGTTGCGATTAGCATTGTGAATGGAATTCCTATCCAAAGATTTGCAACAAGAACTGTTGCCCTTGCTCCCCACTCGGTGGATAGAAACCCTATCCTGTCGCTTATTATTCCCCAGTCCATGAGCATTTGGTTAAGAACTCCGTGGTCATCGAGGAAAGTTCGAAGAATCATGAGGGTTATAAATTGTGGAACTGCGATTGAAATGACCAAGCACAGTCTTATTGTCTTTTTAAGTCGAATACCTTTTTTGTTGATCAGCATCGCAACAACTATTCCGAGAATATAGTTTGATGCTGTTGCAAGGACTGCCCAAATAAGTGTCCATGCCAAAATTCTTAAAAACACTCCGGCGCTTCCCTCGGTGCTGAACAGTTCTCGAAAACTCAAGAAATGTGCCCAGTTGAAGAAATTGTTGGCGGTTTCTGGATTCATTTCTGAAGAAAAGTTTGTGAATGCAACCAAAATCATGAACACCAATGGAACAACAAGAAAAATTCCTAGGAATGCGAGCGGGAGAACCATCATTGTGAAATAGAAGTTCTTGTCCAAAAGCGATCTTAGATCTTGAATAAAAGTTGAGGGTTCATAATTCGGGTCTTCTTCTTTTTGTCTGTTTTTTAATGTTAGGGAAATTGAATGAAGGTAAATTGCAAGGAACAGTCCAATGATGAATAGGGTGACTACTCCCCACAGCAAGAAAACGAAAGCGTTGTCTGGTTCAATAACAACATGGTTTATTGGACAATATTGTCTTGTGTTGACTCCAAGCGTTCCGAAGTCACGAAGAAATTCCCATCCTCTCGTTATCATGAAAGCAATGAACCCTAGTTGAACAGCAAGGAACATTATTCCTCGTCCAATTTGACCACGTGAAAATTGGAAAGCGCCCATGAAAAAATAGGACAGTCTTACCGCGAGTGTGTTGTTCTTAAATCCTTGAAAATAGTTTAATATTGCTGCTTTCATAAAAAAAGTTGTTTTCTTGTTGTTGATTTTTGGTATCGTTGAGCGTTTGTGATAATAGAATCATTAACAAATCAAACAATTTGTCATGAGGACGAAAAGTTTTTCTATACTTTTGTCACTTTGTCCGTCCTCATGTCTAATTGTGGTTTGTTTTTGAAAATTTTGTGTTGCTTGAAAAAATTACGGATATCTGATTGTGTTGTTCAGAGTTCTTAGACTTTCTGCTGTTGGAGTTTCTCCATTCACAACTCTTAGAGCGAGATTTCCAACTGGAGCCCATGCACGCGCAAGTTCCGCGATTGAAGGGATTGTCACTGACCTGTTGAATTGGTCTGCAAGAACTTGGATTAGCGGATGAGTTGCAACAGTTGTGTTGTTGGCAATCATATATCTGTCTGTTGGCATGAAGTCTCTGTGAGTCGTTCTGTAGACTTGGTTGACTGGATTTGCAAGGAATGCTGCAACTTGCATTGCAAGAGGTCTGTTTTGAGTTCTTGCGTTGACGACATACAGCTTATAGTTCGCATTTGAATACATGTAGATATTTTGTGCTGGAGTTGCACCAGTCACAAGTCTTGGAAGAGGTCTGATTCCAACGTTTCCGCCAGCGACCGCACCTCTGAATGCGTCAAGTCTATATGGACCTGTGATGAAAGTTAGGATGTTGTCCCCAAGAAGACCGAGTTGTGTTGGAGCAGTGATTGGAGAAATATTTTGAATATGATTTCTGTTTGAATAAAGGAAGTTCATTGATTGAAGCGCTTCAGGAGTGTCAAAACCGACATTTCCCGGTTGAATTCCATGTTCCCCGAAAAGGCGAACGCCATAAGATAGGAAGAAATTCATTGAATAAAATCCATTTGCAACATCCATTCCGAAAGGACGCGCCACATTATGTCTTCTTCCAAGTTCAACGATTCCATCGAATGTTCCAAGAAGCGCTCTGTCTTCTTCAGTTTGGATTCTGTTTCTGTTGTAGACAAGGAAGTGAGTGTCTTGAGCATAAGGAAAACCATAATGTCTCCACCCGAGATTAACCTCGCCTTGAAGAGTGCTGACATAACCTGTGTAGGCCATTGAAGCATGGACTGCTCCAAGAGTGTTTCTGCGGATAACATTTGCTAGTCCCGGAGTTGCTTCCGCGCTGATTCCGCTGATAAATCCGCCATCGACAAGTGGCCCAAGTTGGTCATGAACGATGCTAACTACATCCGCTGAGTCAGCTGGATTCGGGCTTCCTTGAATCTCTGCTCTTGCTTGGTCTTCCTCAATTATTACCATTGTGAATTGGAAGCCTTGAGGAGCATATTGTTGAGTGAATCTTTGCATCATTCTTTCAACATAAACACGGTCTGCTTGAGCAGTTCCAATTCTGAGGTGATTCCCAATATGAGTTCCACCGATAGCTGCTGGATTGTTTGCATATGGCAACGACCAATTTGCGGTTGCTGCTGGCAAATTGATTTGTGGGCGTGGTGGCAAGTCATCACGGACTGTTCTGTCACCCTCGCATCCAATCATGAATACTGCTGTGAGCATTAGTGAAAGGACTATTACTAGAATTTTTTTCATTTTTGTTTCTCCTTTTGCATCTGTGATGCAAGAGTAAAAAGCGAAGAATATCGAGTGAAGATGCGGATAAAATTATTTAATGCATCTTCACTCTTTTTTCAGCTCTTAACTCTAAAAATTTAAACTGGGATTCTTTTTCCTTGGATTGCGCACCAAATTCCTGCTGGGTGAGTTTCTTCATTCCACCAGTTGCTTGCTGAACCGACTGGACGAACTGGGATTATTGATTGTCCGAATGTTCCGTCTGTGTTCATTGGTCCACGAAGATTTCTTGCTGGAACTGAGATATTTGAGGCTCTTAGACTTGCTGTTGATGAAGAGAAAATGACGCTTGAATATGGAGGAAGCGATGTTGCAGTTGCCCCATAAGTTCCAACGAGGAAATGATTCGCTCCCGGTCTTATTGAACCTTGCGACGGAATGTCGGTGTTTGCAACGCTGTTTGTTCTCCATGATGGTGAAATGTCAATAGTTCCTCCCGACATGTTGTGGAAAATGCGATAAGTCACGCCGTCATAGAACATGTCGAAGGCAAAGATTCTTCCGTCAATGTTCCAATATTGCGGAACGCGATACATTGTTCCACGAAGCATTACTGGATGGCGGTTTGAAACTCTTCCAAATGTTCTAAAGTGATTTAGTGGTGAGCGAGGATCAGCAGATTGTTCCCATACCCCCGGAAGCGCTCTGTTTGTTCTGTCCCAAGCAATTTGCCATTGACCGAACGCAAAGCCTGTTGTTCTGACATCATACCGATTGTGTCCAAGTCCCGGCATTGGCCCAACTGGCATATTTGGTGAGTTCACTCCGCTTGTGTTTGGTGTTCTCCACACCATTGGTTGACGAACTTGAGCGTCATTGTGCCAACCGCGTTGAACTTGCGGGATATACATATATTGAGTTGTTCCGGGGGCATGCCAGTGCGCATGTGTTCCCCAAGCTCCCATGTGTCCATGCATTCCAAGCTCGTCGCCATAATATATCCATGATATGCCCGGGAGCGAAAGTATCAATGGTCCTGCCACTCTTGTTCTGTTCCAACTGTTGGTTGCATAGCTTTCTGGAAGCTCATGAAGGTTTCTTCTTCCAATCCCATGATAATTTGTTTGGAGTCTGTGGCGAAGACGTGATACATCGTGGTTTGATGTGATGTGTCCATCAATCATGTCGTTATAGCTCGCTTGCCCCGGATTGTTTCTGTGGTGTTGGTTGACGTTGTTGATTTGGTTGATTACTCTTCCGATATCACCATGCCTTGTTCCTCCTTGCCCTTGCCCACGGTCTCCAAACATTCCACCAATAGCAAAGTGGAAATCGAAATTGAACTGAGAATCCATTCCAGCGAAGTATGGCGCGAGAAATCCCGTGTTTCCAGAGAGGTTTTCACCAACTAGAAATGCGTTCGGGAAATAGCTTTTGACACGATAGTTGAACTCTCTCCAGAAGTGCATATTTTTCATGACATGCGCTCCATCAAGGTGACTCGGATTGTTTGGTCTGTCGCCAGCTCTGTTGTGGTGTTCGTTTGCGTTATAGATATGTTTGACCGCATCAAGTCTTAGTCCATCGACACCGAATTCAAGCCAATATTTTGCGGCGTCAACAATTGCGTCACGAACTGGTTGATAGTCAAAGTTAAGATCTGGCATGTTCGTTCCAAACATCGCGTAGTAGTAGTAACCGTCTCTTAGTGGATGCCAGTCAGCATTAATGTGACCACGTTGTTGGATGACATTTCCACCTCCATCATAGACTCTGATTGTGTCGATGAAATCGAGATGTTTGAGTGTGAAGAAGTTGCGATAGTTCGGATGAAGCGCCATTGCATTTCTGAACCATGGGTGGCGCGTTGAAACGTGGTTTGGAACAAAGTCCATGAGGACTCTGATTCCCCTTGCGTGGGAACGGTCGATTAGTTCAGCAAAGTCTTCTTTCGTTCCAACTCTTGGATCTATTGAGTAGAAACAGATTACGTCATACATGTGATATGAGTTAGCAAGATTGATTGGAGTGAGCCACAACGCTCCGACGCCGAGTTCGCAGAAGTAGCCCGATTCAAGAACATTGATTATTCCTCGAAGAGTTCCAAATCCCGGTTGAATTGCACAAGCACTTGATGCGAAAGTTGAAACGAAAACTTGATAGCCAACTCCAACGTTTTGAACGAAGTCTGGCGCATTCGGCATGATTGGGAAATCGTTAATGTTGTTATAGCCAATTACGATGTCATTCCCAGCGTCGAGAAGAACATATTCTCCGAAGTTATAAACATAGGTTGGTTCGTCAACATTTTGAGTTCTTGTGTTCGCCCAACCTCTTTGTCCAACGACTCCGAGTCCCGGGTGAAATCTCCAGAAATCAAGGAAACCATCACTGAACCATGAAGTTCTTGCATTGACTGTTTGACCTCTTTGCATAAAAACATGAATGACACCTCGTGTTCTTCCTTGATGGAATCTGAGATGTCCCGCATATCTGTCTGCAAAATTGTCGATGATAACGTCTGGACCGTCTCTCCCCCAAACAACTCCCGGCAAGCCAACTGTGTTTTGAGTTCCGACTAGAAATCCGAGGTGATCATAGGTTGAGAATACTGTTGGGATGTTTCTTGAAACACCTGCCATGTGGATAGCGTTCATGTTCAATCTTGCGATTGCTCCAGAATATTCACAGAATCTGAAAAAGTCAATTCTGACACCTTCACCTTGCGGTTCTGGCCACGTCCAAATTGCGTAGTCAAGATATCTTCTTGGAACACCGTTCGGATCGCGAACCAAAGCTCCGTTTGGTTGGCGAATATAACGAATATCGTTGTTCCAATCGGCATGGAAATAGTGGAAGTAAATATAGCCATCTTCAACCCATGTTGCTTCATAGTTGAGGTAGGGGTCAATGTCATCAAGAGCAACCCAGCCAGCATAGAGTCTGACATTTGCCCAAACAAGATTGCTGAAATTCCATCTTGTTGCTTCATTTTGTTCTGTTGGGTGAGTGTACCACGCGGTGAACATGAAGTTTGGTCTTGATGGAACGTGTTGTCCTGATGGTGGCTCAATTGCCTGTCCTGCAATTGTTGCGATTCTGAAGTTTGGCGTCATTACTGCATCTGATGCATTCGGGAAGAAATAGACCATCATACCAATGTTTGCAATGTCATAGGTTTCAATGGTTATGGTTGTGTTCTCATAGATTCGAACTCGAACCATTTGAGTCACCATTGGATAGATTCTCTCTCCAACTCTGTGACCGCCAACTTGGACATAGAGCGCAACTCGCGGGTCAACGTCCCATGTGACATAGACATAGGAATTTTCGCGAATGATGTTGCTTCCGAACCTCAACTCTTCACCTCTGTCATCTCTAATGGTGAATGAATAAAGTCCGAGTTGTCCGAAGTTTGTTGCAACAATTAAATTAATATAATGCGGGGTTAACCTCAATTCGACTTGGTAGCTAGGCTGGGTTATGAAAAGGCGGAAGTTTCCTGCCGTGCCAACAGCACGATGTCTTGGTGTTCCGTTAACATAGAGAACACCTCTGTAGCCCAATGGAGTTTCCCAAGTGAGGAGCAGGTAGTCTCCCGTTCTTAGTTCAACAGTTTCATTTTCATTAGCATAGACTTCTGTTGCATCGCCAACAGTTGAGTGAGTTCCATATTCATTGTTTCTTTCTCGAACTGTGAAAAAGAAGTCCTCAATATTTTCAGTCTCTTCTCTTGAAATAGTTGCGCTTGCCACTCCACCCGGAATGAACGCTCTTGTTTGGAACGCCATGTTTGATGTCACAATCAATTGGATATTGCTGTCTCCCGCAACTGGAATTCCGAGTCCGATTGGCTCGTTGTTGACATAGAGTCTTCCAAGAGCGTTTGGTGCTGAATTCCATGAGATGATGACAATAGAACCTTCGCTGACTTGAAGACGCGAGCCCGCTGCAATAATGCTTCCTGACCCCGGAGTTCCGATGTCGACATTAACTCTGACCTCTTGTGCAAGGATATTGTCACCCATTGCAATAGCATCAATAACATAGAGTCTTTCTCTTGTAACGATTCTGATTTCTTTGTCATGCGTCACTTGGACAACATGGCTTCCACTAATATAGTGATCACCGTCTCTTTCATCGGCAGACGCGACTCTGATATCATTGATGTAGAGGTCGGCAAAATGCCCTTGTTGTCTTGTCCAGTTAATCGAAAGGAATGTGTTTGTTCTTATTTCATTTGGACGTTCTGTTGAAAGAGACTCTTGATTGTCACTTCGAATGACAGTGAACGAATTAGAAACAACCCCCGGATAAGGAGCGGCGACAACTGTGATGTTGTGGGTTTCTTCGCGATGAACTCTAACTTCAACTTGAGCATGTCTTGGCATTGTGAAAGAGTTGGTTGTTATTGGCATTGCGTTGACATAGATTGAACTGAAGTAATAGTCTTGAAGATTGTAGTTAATGACAAGCAACTCGCCTAATGGAACAGTCGAGCGGTTTTCCCAATTAAGCGTTGCAAAGGTTACCATACACGATGAAGTTATGGTGACATTTGTTCCCTCAATTAGACCTCTTGTTGGCTGAATTATGACCAAGTTTCCTCTGTCATCATTTTCGCGAACTCTCTCGCATGATGAAAGCATGACTGCTCCCATAACAAGAGTAGCAATCAATATCAGCATTACTAAAATTATTTTAATTTTTTTTCTCATTTTCTTCTCTCCCGAAAAGGGGTGTTTTTAAGTGAAAGCTGAAAGTTGAAAAATGAAAGTTAAGGAAAAATTTAATATTAGAATAATTTTCAACTTTCAACTAACTATGATTATATCACATAAATTGTGATATGTCTATGGTTTTTTGAAAAAAGTTTTTTATTTTTTGTCAAGAATACCACCTTCGGCGCTCCGTTGCTAACGCCTAAGGTGGGTTTCCCTGTAATTTTTTTCTTCAAACCTTTGTTTCATCAAATTTTTATTTCCTAATTCCAAGTTCTTGGAAGTGGAACTAGTGGGTGTGTTCCCGGCTCAACTGTTGAGAGAATAATGCTTCCATAAGCTGCCAAAACTCCCGACGCAAAATTTGAGTTCACACACTCCGCGATGACATGGCTTGAAGTTGTTCCCGCACGCCACGTGTTGCTCAAAAGTGCTGTTCCAGAAAGGTTGTGGAAAATGTGATAAGTCACTCCACGATAAGTCATGCTGAATGTCAAGACATTTCCCGTTGCATTGTGCATTGGAGCAAATCTTCCTCTTGTCATGACTGGGTGGTTGTTTGAAACATAGCCAAACAATCTAAATCTTTCAAGTGTTGAATTTTCGTCTCCACATTGCTCCAAGAACCCTGCTAGTTGTCTGTTGAAATTGGTGTGAGGAGTGCTGAGAGTTAAATCCCAATGGTCTATGTGTTCGTTGCCGTCTCTGTCTCCACCATGGAATCGGAATTCAACTCCTCTTGTTGGGCAACCCCCTCTTGTGTGGAGGAATGGGCGACGCAACCACCTATCGGTGTGTTGATTTGCATGAGCAGGGACATATCCTGCGCTTGGAACATAGACATAGTTCGGGTTCTGTGGCCTTGGACCACTCATTCCAAGTTCGTCACCATAGTAGACCCATGTTATTCCCGGCATTGTGAGATGCACTGAGCCAACGACATGCGCTCTGTTTCTTGCAGTGTGGTGAAGAGCTGAGTCATAGGTCAAATTGTAGCCCGCGTGAGGGAGGGCGACAAGGTTCAAAAGACTGTAGACATCATGGTTTGAAGTGAATTGTCCTTGAATTGCAACATCTCCACGTCCTTCATCTTTTCGGTTTTGTAATGTTTGAATTCTGTTTGAAAGTTGGTTTGCTCTTCCCGCAGTGAACCAGTGCCTTGACCCATAAACTGTTGACCATTGCATTGTTCTGTGGAAACAGAATTGTGAGTCCATTCCGTCCATGTAAGGTGCGATGTGGTCAATGTTTCCAGTAAAGTTTTCGCCGATTGTGAAAGCGTTCGGGAACTCGCGTTTGATGCGATAGTTAAATTCTCTCCAGAAATGTCTGTTTCTGACCCAATTTCCACGAAGTCCAGCTAGTCTTGAATAGTGGACACCTTGACCTCCACCTTCGACATTTGCTATTGACCAGCAGAACTCTGACTGATAGCCACCATCAACGTCGTAGATGTGCTTAACTGCATCAAGTCTTAGTCCGCTCAGACCGCGACCAAGCCAATAAAGAGCAACATCAACGAAGTAGTCGCGAACTGGACCATAGTCGAAGTTCAATTCTGGCATTGACCAATCGAACATTGAATAATAGCGGTAGCCGTGGTTGTGTGGCCCATTGCCCGGAAGATTCCAAGGCCCAACTCCGCCTTGGTGCGGTTGTCCGAAAGTCAAGTTTCTCCAAAGCCCTGAGTTGTAGTTCTGCATTTGGTTGTATCTTCTAAACATGAACCAGTTTCTGTAGTTTGAATCTAATGCTGAGATAGCGTTTAGGAATTTTGGATGTCTCCATGAAGCATGGTTTGGAACGAAGTCTTTGATGACTCTTATTCCTCTGAGATTTGCTTGCTCAATGAGATCTTCAAACGCTTCATTTCCGCCAAGTCTTGGGTCAACGGTGCGATAGCAAATGACATCAAACATGTGATATGACCCTGCTTTTGTTATTGGGTTGAGCCAAATGACACCGACTCCAAGGCGACAGAAATAATCGTGTTCTGTCATTAGATAGGTTATTCCACGAAGAGTTCCCCATTTCTCACCATGGTTGATTGAGCCATCTGTGTTAGGGTCATAATCGCACTCTGGACTTCTTGCAAAAGTTGTGACCATTATTTGATAACCAACGCCCGTGTTCAGAGCAAAATCGGTTGCAGTTGGCATTCTTGGGAATTCATTGGCATCCCAGCTGGTGATATTTCCCCAGCTTCTGCCCTCTGAAAAATAAGCTGGTCTTGGTGGGTTTGCGTTGTTTGGTCTGTTTGGTTGTCTGTTCCATGTCAAAATTCTGTTTGGCTCAAATGCTTCATCAAATTCAAAGTCAACAGCTTCTCTTATTCCACGACGCAAGAAAACATGCAAATTGCCGTCTTCCGTTCGAATGTTGTCTTCGATGTCTGTTGATGAAATAAATCTGTTTGAACCACCATCAACTCCCGGACGACTTCCGATGTCAATAACCCAACCTTGCCCTCCTCCAATGATGAGCGGGTTTCCTTGATAGTCAACCCTGTGAACCAAAAATCCTAGTCCGTTGTTTGTCATAGTCTCAGTCAAAGGCACTCTGAAAACAACACCCGATTGGAAATGGTTTGCTTCGCCAAGGGCACGAACTGAAAGATAACGAACTCCCTGTCCGCCTTGGACATCTGGCCAAACCCATAGTCCCCATGTTTCTAGGTCATAAATAGTGTAGGACGGAGTGTCATCATGAAGACCTCTAACATAGAAATGGAAATAAACATAGTCTTCTCCCGCATCTCCGCCGAAAGTGTAGTCAAATTCACCAACTTCTGCCCAAAGAGCAAAAAGTGTTTTTGAATCGTTTGCATTGTTCGCAAAATTCCAAATAGTTTCTCCATCGTCCCTTGTTGTTGTCCAACCAACAAATCTGTGTTCATCTTTTCTTGGAGTGACAACTGGATTTCTTGATCTTTGAGTTGGGTCTTGAATTCTTGTTCCCTCGTCAATTGTTTGGTTTCTTGGAATTCCTCCGAGCATTGTTCCATCATTAAGATTGAACGAAATTTGAACTTGTCTAACAACATAGATTGTCAAAATCAAATGCTCTGTCACAATAAAAGTTCCACCGTTTGTGATTTCTGGATTGACTCGGTGTCCATTGACACGAACATAGACTCTGTGAGAAGGTTCTTGCTCCCATGCAATTGTGATAACACCATCTCTTGAAACTGTGTTGTTTTGTGGAGTTATTAGATTCCCGTCATAAGTGACAGTGAATGAAAGAACTCCTGTTGGAAGATTTTGCATGACTGTTATAGTTGGAGCAGTTTCAGTCCATCTTGCAAAGATTGTTGTTGGTGACATTATTGGGTTTTCAAAATTGAATGGTGAGCCACCGATCTCTGCGGTGAACCAGTTGTCGAAAGCAAGAAGTGGGCTTGGGTGAACTGGATCTTGAGTTGGTCTTGCAACTGGAGTTCCTTGGGTGACATTAATTAAAGTCTGTTGTCCAGAAGGCATTGCGCCTCCTTGCAAATCAAAAACTACTGGATGCATTCCATAAGGAGTCTCACCCTCTGCAATCCATCTTGCAAAAATTGTCACAGGCTCTGTTATTGGAGTTGCAAAATTGAACAGTGTACCGCCCGTCGCGGCAGTAAACCAGTTGTCAAAGTGCAGTGTCGGATTTTGGTTCGTTGGGTTTAGTGCTGGACGCACAACTGAGAAACCGTCACGGACTTGAATTGTTGCGTGTTGCCCCGCTGGCATTTGTCCACCTTGCAAGTTGAAATTGACAGTGTGGAAAGTTGGAATGCCTTCAAATTCAACAACAATTCCCACTGCAACATCAGCATTAACAGTCCAAACATGGTGGTTTTCTGATGTTGTGTTCGCAACTGGAGCGTTGTTTATGTAGAGCGTTGCTGAGTGCAAGTCCATGACTCTCCACGAAGCTCTGACTTGTGAGTTCGCTGGAATTCTGTCCCCACTTTGGAAATATCTTGTTGAACCATCTTCGTTTGTCAAAATAAGCCCAAAGTCATCAAAGACTTCGACAGTGAACGCAATTAATCCGCTTTCCGAACCGAGCGCAGGCATGTTAATCGACAGTTGATGTCCCGTCGGAATTTCTCCTCCACCGTTGTCGTCTGGACACGCAACAAGCATGGTTATGCTAAGAGCAAAAACCAACGCAAATGCAAGCACCATTAATATTTTTCTTAGGATTTTTTTCATCTTCATTTCTCCCATTTTTTGTGATATCACATCATATATTTTTTTTAGACACTTGAGTATACCACAAAAAACTAGAGCTTGTCAATAGAATTTCAAAAAAACCTTGTTCCTTTTTTGTTCATAATTTCATTTCAATTGATAATAACTTTGATTTTTGTGGTATTTTTGTCTTTTTTTATTCTTGACCCGTGACAAGTTGCGAATCAAAGACTCTAACTCAATGCTATAGTCTTTGATGTTCGCTCTTGGAAAAAACCTCCCTTTTTTCGGGAAGTTTTTTGCTTGAAAATTTTTATGTTAGCCGACTAGTTCTTTCTTGGGTGGAACATTGTTCCGACCGGACGGACTAATTCTGTTGAACTTCTCTCTGTTCTGTTTGGAACGGCAATGTTTGAAGCTTGATGATTAACAGATGACGCAAAGATAATGCTTGAATAGGCTGGCATGCTCGTTGCAGTTGCACCCGCTGTTCCGACAAGGAAGTTGTTTGCTCCCGGACGAGGTGAACCTTGGGATGGAATATTGTTATTTAGGACTGCGTTTGTTCTCCATGCTTCTGGAATATTGACCGTGTCGCCCGACATGTTGTGGAAAATGCGATAAGTCACGCCGTCATAGAACATGTCGAAGGCAAAGATTCTTCCGTCAATGTTCCAATATTGCGGAACGCGATACATTGTTCCACGAAGCATTACTGGATGGC
>Ga0209755_10005300_pt1 | contig 14726 bp, 11 predicted proteins | sample TergutCo191P1_FD_187301 | JGI IMG/M metagenome (GOLD analysis project Ga0209755, IMG submission 187301) | Cornitermes sp. P1 segment gut microbial communities from Petit-Saut dam, French Guiana - Co191P1 (SPAdes) (version 2) | ecosystem: Host-associated > Arthropoda: Insects > Digestive system... | reverse complement strand
GTCGTGGATGAAGTTTGCGTTGCTTCCAATGGTGTATAACGAGTACGCCGAGAACAGCGGGCGCTTGTGACGGATTTTATCGTTTAATGCAACGAGTGGTAGAGAGCATTTGACGATAAGGCGCGGGACAAAAATTTTGATTGGCTTGTGACCCGAGATTGTGGAGATTGCGTTGTAAAGTTGTTGTACCGAGTAGTAGCGGTTGGAAAGTAAATAGCACTCGCCTACCGAGGTGTCGTTTGCGGCGGTGATGATACCCGAGGCTACGTCGCGGACGTCGACGAAATCATAGCCGCCGTTTGTGCCTGCGGGGATTCTGCCGTCCAAGTAATCGTAAACCATTTGCGTCATATGGGTGCAAGATGGGTCGCGTGGACCTACAATGCCGGATGGGTGAACGAGAACCGCCTTCAAGCCTTGTTCGCGGACGGCGGTCATGACAAGTGCGCTTGATGTGGCTTTGGTTTTGGCGTAATGTCCGACGACTTTGCGTGGGTCGAAGTCGGTGACTTCGGTCATGGGGGCGCGTTTTTTGCGTTCGGGGATTGCGTGTACGGAACTTACGTGCACAAGGCGACATTTATTTTTAAGGCAAAGTTCGATGATGTTTTTTGTGCCGTTAATGTTGGTGTTGTACATTTCGCGGACGCGCTTTTTATTGCCGCCAAGGTAGACGATTGCGGCGGTGTGGATGACGATTATTTCTGCGTCTTTGCCCGCGTGGGTGAACAGGCTTGCGACTTTTTCTTTTTCCAAAATGTCGCCATAGATGATTTTTGCCTTGATACCGTTAAGGACTTTGTCGGCTTTTTTTTCGTCGCGGGCAAGACCGATGACCGTTTGTCCGCTTTGTTCAAGTTGGCGGATTACGTGGCTTCCGACGAAACCGGTTGCGCCTGTGACCAGATAAATTCTTTTGTGTGAGTTTTTCATGATTTTATTTTACTCCGTTATGATGAAAAAGGCAAGACCGTAAATGGGGCTTTTGGGTGGGTCGAGATAATGTTGTAAAGATTTTGAAGACCGCTTTGTTGTTGCAAATAGGTGCCGGTTTTCATGTTTTGGTTGTTGGTCAAAAGTACGACGGTGAACGCGAACACGGAGCCTACTCCGCTGGCTTCGACCGAAGTTGTTGCGGGCAGGTAGAAATTGCGACCCGAGCCCGGGTTGTTTGGGTGGTTGGGGTTGAAGACTTCGTCGCCCAAATCGATTACGTTTGCGACGATTACGTCATTTGCCCCGCCGGTAATGTTTGACGCGGTTGGGAACGAACTTATTGGTGTAAATGTGTCGACGGATATAAACGGCAAGTTTACAAAGTAGCCCGCCAAAAATGTGCCTGGACGTTCGGGGTTTGGGACTTGTAATTTCACGTTGTCATAGGCGGAGTCTTTCATAATGCGGGCAAGTTCGCCGGTGGCAATTTTTGTGATGATAAGTTCTTCCAAACCGCCTGGCATTTTGAACAGCGGGAACACGATTTTAAGCGAGTCCGTCCATGTGTAGAAATAGTTGTCTTCGCCGATTACGCGGAAGTGTGTGCCCGAAAAGTCGTCGTTACCGATGATTGACGAGGTACAGATGTCATAGAAGATGTTGTTTTTGGCTACGACGAAGTTGCCGCAAGATAAACTTTCGGTGGCGACGATTTCCATGTTGCCACCGATTTTGCGATAGCGGTTTTTGTCTACGCGCCCAAGCATGTTGCGGTTTTGGATGTCGGTGCCGTATTTTATGCCGTTTGTGTTGATGCGGTCGTTGTCATAGCCGCGACCGTAGATGCCCGCAAAACCTGCGTAACGAAGGATTGAACTTTCCACGACGACAGGGTTTGCAAAGTCGGGGGCAAAATTTGCGCCCACCAAGATAAGACCTTTTTCGATTGTGCTGTTCATAACGCGGATGTTTTCGACGTAGTGGTTCTTTTTGAAGGTGCCGGTTGCCATATCCCATGCGTTGCCTTGCCAAAAGCCGAGTTCTCCGCCGGCAAGTCCGCTTGTGCCAAGAACCGACAAAGTTTTGTATTCGTTAAGAAGTGGTGAGGCTCCGCCCGGTTTGACAATGTTTTCGCCGATTAACGAGATGTTGTCAATTGTCGAGTTGTTGGCAAGCATATAGAACGCGAACTTGTCGCCCCAACCGTGACCGTTGCGGAAAGGCTCGCCTTCGTGGGCGTGTTCCCATTCGTTGCCGTGCACGTTGCGGTAGCGGCGTTCGGCGGATTGTGCATAAGGTGTTGCGTCCAAGATATGACCGTTGCCGTAGACGTTGCCAAAGAACCAAGTGCCTTCCGCCCATGTTCTCATGTTTGCGCGCACGACGATGTCTTCATAACGATAGGCAGGGGTCCAGCGGTCGAACTCGCGAAGTACAGAGCCTACGATGCGACCATAGGCGCGGTATTCTTTGTTGGCGGTGCCGACAAGTGAACTTGTGCGGGTGACGGTGTTGAATTGGCGCGACAGGTGTTTTGGGAAAGTTGTCGCGGCGGCGGAGTTGTAGTAATCCGAGAGTGTTCTTCCGGTTTGTGCAAGTGTTGGGGTGCCGTTAAGTCCAGCGACACCGTTTACGATGTAATCAAGGCGGGCTTCTTTTTCGATGCGCTTGATTTCGTCGAAGTTGTAACAGTTGATTGCGTCGACAATGTTGTAGATGTATTCGAACTTTGGTGTGTATTCGTTAAACACAGTTGGGAACACGATTGCGCCGGTGTCGGGGTCGGGGGTGGTACCGACTACGCGCAACTTTCGCACGCCCGCGGTTTTAAAGTTGACGCGCAAGGTTTGCACTACCCCGTCCGTTGTGTTGTTGTTTAATGTGGCGACCAAATCTACGACGCTGTCGTTCAAGGTAAGATTACCAAGGCTTGGTTGCCATGTTTGGACTCGGTTGTTCGCGTTGTCATAGAGTTGGACTTGTAACGCGATTTTGCCTTTGTAACGCCATGCAAGGTCTACGGTGTCGCCGGAGTTTTGCTTGCCCGCACCATAGTTGTTGCCTTTCAAATCGTAAAGCCCGAAGACACGGCGCGAGGCGAGACCGACTTCGTATGGTTCCAAGGTTTCGTGCTTGAACGAGTAAAGGTAGGTGAAAGTGCTTTCGCCTACGTCACGCATGCGCACGGTGAAGTCGCGTTGCACGCGGTGGTAAGTGCCGTTGATGTTGGCGGTGAAAACGATTGTGCCCCATTCGGAGGAGCCGTCTTCGTTGGGGATTGGCAGTAACGAGTAGCGCCAATCGGAGGTGTCGTTGTTGGGATAGCGAACTCGGGCAAGCGAGAAGTCGGTGATTTTGGCTCCGGCGCGGTCGACGAAGTCTCCGCGGGTGTTGCGTGCGACCGAGAACATGCCGGAATCGGTGCTCATAGATTTTATTTGCCAATCGACGGTGAAATTTTTGTCGTTGGTTATGACACGGGGCATGATGTATTCGCGGTTTGGGTTGCCGGAATAAATTACGTGGATGACATTACGCTCCAAATCATACGACATTGTGGGGGTTCCGCCGTGGATGCTTGCGCACGCGCCAAGAAGCACCGAAATTGATGTCATCATTATTGCAGTGATAAGTCCAAAAATTTTCTTCATGCCGACACCCCGTTAATTGCAAAGGTTAAAACGGTTTGACCTTGCCCGTTTTTGATGTTGATTGTTGTGACGGTGTGCGGGGGGGTGGAACGCAGACCTTTTAAAAGTCCGGTTTCCGTGATTATAACGGGGCTGTCAAGTGTTAGGTATTCGACGTTCAGGTCTTGCCAGCGGGCTTTTTGCGGGGTGATACGCACGAACTTTGTAAGGTCGACGGCGTGTTGGTCGCCTACGCGCAGACCAAGAACCGTCCATACGGGGTGGGAGAAGCCTTCGTTGAAAACCGGAAAGCCTGTTTTTGCTTCGAATTCGGCGGTCATTGCGGGTTCAAGGTGTGCGGGGATTTCAATTTTGGTGATTTCGGGGATTGTCATTTCGCGACCTACGAAGCCCGCAAGCAATGTTATGACCATTGCAATCATTACGGGTATTACCAAGATTAGGATTAATATCATCTTTTTCATCGGCTATTGCTCCAACCTATAATATCGTTTGGGTCCAAAGAAAAACAGCAACACAAACGAAACGACGGCGAAAAGAACCGCAAGCGGAAGGTATATGAATTTTGCGTAACTTCCGATTTTAAAGATTAGTCCCAAAAATCCGCCCATATCCATGACTCCGGACAAGGTTTCAAAAAGTCCGCCAAACATAGAGATAATGCCAAGGGTAAGACCTATGGCAAGACCTACGCCCATGATTTTGTTGACGTGGGCGGTGGATTTTACAAGCTCGGCGGCACCGACTTGGTTGCAAAGCGGTTTTTTCAAGTCCATATACATACCAAGACATATATAGCCAATTACAAGTGCAAGCGCCAACCCAAAGATATACAACGCATCACCAAACGAAACCGACATCACCATGTCGGAGAGTGAACTTGGTTTGAAAGGTATCATAATCATGGCGCACGCGACAAAAATCGAGACAAGCACGGGGACAAAGACTATGCCCGCCTTTATTGCGATTTGTTTGCGGAACGACACGGGGATAAGTTTTGTGTGGTAGATGTTGTGACCTTCACGTGTTATTGCGCTTGCGGCGAACGACGATGACACCGGCATCAAAATCATTATAACGAAAAGGCTTGCGCCGAAAATAAGTTCCCATGCTTTGTCGGGGTCGTATTGTTGGAAAGTTTGGAACGCGGCGGCCATGGCTACGCGGTTACAAAAGTACACAAGAAGCGGGGTTAAAACGACAAGCAACAAGAATTGGAACGTGTAATTGGACGAGCGAAAGATATTTCGGCAGTCTTTTCGGATTGTTGCAAACAGGGGCTTTTGTTGTTTGAACGGGGATTTTTTCTTCATGGCGGTGAGCATGGTTCTTTCGTCCATGTAGGTTTTGTTGTAGTTTCTTCCTGCGATGTAAACGCCGGCGACAAGCATTACAAGCGAAATTCCAAGCACCGAGAACAAGCCGGCGAATGACCAAAGTGCGCCTTCGTTGAAGATCTTGGCGTACAACCATTGGATACCGAAAATTTTGGATGCGTTTTCGATGCCGCCTTCGTTACTTAAAAGCATACGTTCAAGACCTGCGTCGTCAAGCAGGGCGAAAAGTACGCCGTTTATCACTTCCATATAGCCGACGACAAGTGCGATTAACATGCCAAAGTAGATGAAAGTGGTGAGAAGTTGGCGGGCGCGAAGGTAATTTACTATGCGTTGGACGGGATACATTACAAGGCTTGCCAAAAAGAACGGGAAGATTGGGGCGAGTAAAACTACGAAAGGGATAAGTAAATAGTAGGCAAATGACATGCTTACCGCGACGCCGAATGCGATAAGGATTGGGATAAGGATGCAGGCGGTGAAGATGAGTTCGTGCATATAGGCTACGATGATTTTTGAGATGAAGATTTGTTTTGGCGAAACGGGCCAACGCAAAAGCATTTCGCGGTCGTTGTTTATGTCAAGGACGCGGATAAGCATCGGCAACATAAAGCAGGTTTGGATGACGTGGAAGATTAAAATCGAAAACGTCAAAACCGCGTGTGAAAGACCGTATGCTATGAATTGGCTTGCGACCATGCCGTAGATGACCGAGAACGCCACGATTGCGCCGACACCTGCGCCCGCGATAAGTCCCCATTTGGCGATTGTGCCTGAACGGCTTTTACCGCGCGGAAGTTTTACCCCTGCCTTGAATTGCAACTTGATGAGCGTCCAAATGGACGTCCATGATTGCTTTATTTCGGCGCGGGTGTATTTTTTCATTTCTTGGTGTACTCCGCTTTGACTTCAAGTGCGCCTTTGTTTTTTGCAAGGTCGATTGCCATAAGATTCACACATGGCGTATCTTTGGTGCTTTCGATAAGGTCTTTTACCAACTTGTCGATTTTTTTGACGGTGGCGGCGGAGGCTTTTCGTTTACCGACGCGTTTGGCAAGTTCGTCTTCTTCCGCGGCGATTTCTTTTCGCATCTCGTTTTGTTTCTCACCTGCCTGACGCGTCAGTTCCATGAATTCTTTTTCAAGGTCTTTGCCGGTAGCATTATAGTCGTGCAGATTAATGTCCGCGATTACGATACCGCCGTGAACGATGACGGCGCGGTCGCACATGGCTTGAACCGTGTCAAGGTTGTGGGACGAGAAGAAAACCGAGTTGCCCATTTTGGCGTATTCTTTCATGTATTGTTTGACTTCGAAAATCGATTGGGGGTCAAGACCGACCATGGGCTCGTCCAAAATCCAAAGTTTGGGCATGTGGATTAGGGCGCCGGTGATCGAGATTTTTTGCTTCATACCGTGCGAGTAAGACATGATTTGGTTATTGACTGCGTGCCCGATTTTGAACTTGTTGCAAAGCATTTCAAAGCGTTCTTTGCGGACGTCTTCGGGGACGCCGTAAAGGTCGGCGATATAGTTTACATACTCGGCACCTGTGAGTTTGTCGTAAACGGCGTGGTTGTCGGGGACGAAGCCGAAGCACTTTTTGGCGTTGTATGGGTCGGTCTTGTTGTCAAAGCCGCAGATTTCAATTTTGCCGCTTGTGAATGGGATGATGCCGGTAATACATTTGATGCTTGTGGATTTACCCGCGCCGTTGACGCCCAAAAAGCCGAAGATTTCGCCTTCATTGACTTCGAAATTTATGTCCCTTGCGGAGATGTATTTTGCACCGTTGTAGTGCTTGAAAAGGTGCTGGACCTTTAATGTTGCCATTTTAATATTTCCTCACTTGATGTTGTGTATATATTATATTTGACGCGCGTAACGCGTATTAGGTATAATACAACGTGGAAATGTCATTGTCAAGTATCAAAAAAAATGTGCATCAGGCAGAGATTGAGGACTTTTTGGGGAAACTTGGGGGCAAGCATGTTTTGGATGCGGGTTGCGGGGATGGGCGCGACGTGGCTTTTATGTTGGAGCGGGGCTTCAAGCCCATCGGTGTGGATATGTCGGACAAAATTCTTCACATTGCGCGCGAAAAGGTGCAAAACGGGATTTTTGGGCACGCCGACATTACAGATTTGGAGTTTCATAACGCGGCCTTTGACGGGATTTTGGCGAATTGTTCTTTGCAATATGTGCCGTCCGAGTTGTTACCGCAGACTTTGCAGGGCTTTCATCGGGTGTTAAGAAAAGATGGAAAGTTGCTTGTGTTCGTTCCGCAAGGTCAAGAAAAGTTGCAAAAGATGTTGACTGACAACAGTTTTAGGGTAGAATTAGTTAAGGCTTTGAAGCAACAAAGTCAAGTGGGCGCAAGTGACAGTGAACTTGCAATAATGGGGAGCAAACAATGAAAGTTTCAATTGACGGGAAGGAATACAAGGCGGTTGGCAAGGCGATTTATTCAAGTAAGGGCGAGCCGGAAAGTCGTCAGGTCAAGATTTTTTTGGAGGGTGGGAAGTCATTGTTGATGTTTCCCGAGGACAAGATTGCGTTCTTTGGTTTTAATTTCGGGCGGATTGGGGAGTTTGACGGCTTTCCCGAAACGGCGGAGTACCAAGGCGATGTAATGGAGTTGGTGAATCATGACTTTCAAACCGAAGTAAGTGTCGAGTTTGGCAAGACCGAGGGCGAGTGTGAGTTTTGGGATTATGAGTACAAGGATATTGAAAGTTCAAACTTTGTTTCGGTCGCGGTTATGCCGGACGGGAGCCGTGCCGATGTTGTATTATACGAGATTGATTTTGACAAGATAAAGTTTATCTGAACAGTACGTTTTCCAAGCCAAGCAAATTTTCAAGTTCGTGCTTGACGGTGTTACATTGGCGCACGGTTTGGGGCAAGTCTACGCGTCCGCCGGTTGCGGTGCAACGAACCGCGACGGGGGTTTCGCCGGCGTAGGCGGTTAGGATTGTTTGGACTTCGTTGTGCAGTTTTTCGTCGTGGGTGTTGTATTTAAGGTAAAGCCGTTTAAGGTTGTCGGCTTGCCCCGTTACGACAGCGTGTGATTTGGCGTTAGTTGGAGCGGAGGAAAGTATTGTGATGTCTTCGGCCAATATTATGGGGGCCTCGCCTTCGCGCATCGAGATTTTGCCGTTGATTTTGATTACGGTGTCTTTTGCCAAGATGTCGCGGGCTTTTTGAAACGTTTGGGGGAATAACATGACTTCTATGCTTCCGTACAAATCTTCGACACGCAAAACCGCCATTTCTTTTTTGGATGCCTTGGTTACCATTTTTTTGATGTCCGCGATGATTGCGCCAAAAGTGACTTTGGACTCGTTTCCAAATTCGGGGGTTTCATCACCCATAATGTCGGCGGTCACTGCCTCTTCCGTTTCTTCCATGTTAATTTTGGAAGTGTTAAAGGTGAATTGGTCGAAAAGGTCGGTGTAGGACGACAAGGGGTGACCCGACAGGTAAATCCCGACGACTTCTTTTTCAAGTTTCAGTTTCAGGTCTTTGTCGTATTCCGGGGTTTTGGGGATATTGATTGTGACTTGGTTGCCGACCATGCCGAACATTGAAACTTGACCGGCGTCGGTGGCGCGTTTTTCGTTGCTTATAAGTTTAACAAGGTTTGGGTATGCGGTCATTAAACCAGAGCGCGTGTCGCCAAGTCCGTCGAAGGCTCCGCCAAGGATAAGGCTTTCCAAGCAACGTTTGTTTAATGCCCCGCCGTCGACGCGGTTGCAAAAGTCACCGAAGTTTTGGAACTTGCCACCGCGTTTGCGTTCGGTAAGTATGGATTTGATTACTTCTTCCCCGACGTTTTTTAATGCCGCCAACCCAAATCGTACGTCTTTGTTGTTTTCTACGGTGAAGAAAACGTCAGATTTGTTGATGTTGGGGGATAAAACTTCGACGCCGTGTTTTCGCACGGAATTGATGTATTTGGTCATTTCGTCCCATTTGTGCACGCGGTTGTTCAAAACGTTCGCCATGTAATATGGGTAGTAGTAGTGCTTTAAGTATGCGGTTTGGTAGGCGATGAAAGCGTAGCAGGCTGCGTGGGATTTGTTGAAAGCATAGCCCGCGAACTTTTCCATTTTTTCGAAAATTGATTTGGCGGTTTTAAGTTCTACCCCATTTGCGACGGCGCCGCGGATATTAAGGCTTTCTTTGCCGTGGATGAAGATGTCTTTTTGTTTTTCCATTTCTTTGGGGTCTTTTTTGCCCATTGCGCGGCGCACCATGTCGGCTTGACCCAATGAATAGCCACCCATTGCGCGGAAGATGTCCATGACTTGTTCTTGGTAAACGATTTGTCCGTAGGTGTTTTTAAGGATTGGTTCCAAGATTGGATGCTCGTACACCGTGAGACTTGGGTCGTGTTTGTTTTTGCAGTAGTCGGGAATCATGTCCATTGGACCGGGGCGGAAAAGTGCAACCGTTGCGATAATGTCTTCCAAGCAGTCGGGCATAAGGTCGCGGACGACGCGCTTCATTCCGCCGCCTTCAAGTTGGAACACTGCGTCGGTGTCGCCGTCGGTTATCATTTTGAAGACTGCGGGGTCGTTGTATTCAAAGTCGTACATGTCAATTTTTTTACCAAGATGTTTACTGATGTCGTTCAAAGACCCTTGGATATCGGTAAGGGTAATCAAACCCAAGAAGTCCATTTTCAACATGCCAAGTTCTTCGACTTCTTTCATGTCGAATTGGGATGTGACGTCGGTGCCGTTTCTTTGCAGGGGCGTGATGTTGCCCACGACTTCTTTACAAATGATGACGCCGGCAGCGTGGGTCGAGCAGTTGCGCGGGAAGCCTTCGACTTTCATCGCCATGTCAACGATTTTTTTGACTTCGGGGTTTTGGTTGTACAAATTGACAAGTTCGTTTTTTCGAAGGCGCAAAAGTTTTTCGTGTTCTTTTTGATAGTCTTCGTGTTCTTTCTCGGTAGCCCCTGTTGCGGGGCGCGCAAGTTTTTTAAGGTCGAAAATGTAAGGCAGGAACGGGGGCTTGTCGGTTTGGGTGATGTCGATTGGTTTTGTGATTTTGTCGACTTCGGAGTACGGCATTTTGAATACGCGGGCGATGTCTTTGATTGCGGCTTTGGCGGCGAGGGTTCCAAACGTGATGATTTGGCAGACGTGGTCTTTGCCGTATTTTTCGATGACATAGTCGATGACTTCCCCGCGTCGATTGCAACAAAAGTCAAGGTCGAAGTCGGGCATAGAGACGCGCTCGGAGTGCAAAAAGCGTTCGAAAAGAAGTCCGTATTTTAATGGGTCAAGTTTGGTGATTCCAAGTGCGTAGGCGATGATGCTTCCTGCGCCCGAGCCGCGTCCGGGTCCGGTTGCAATGCCGTTGTCGTTTGCAAACTTCATAAAGTCCGCGACAATCAAGAAGTAGTCCACGAAGTTTTGGGACGAGATGACTTCGAATTCGACTTCGTATCGGGCGAGGACTTCGGGCGAGAGTTTTTTGCCGTAGAGTTTTTTAAGTCCGTCTTCGATTTGTTTGCGGAAGTATGTGATGTTGTCGGATTTGTCGGGGACGGAGAATTCGGGCAATAAATCCGCGCGACCGAAAGGGTGGCAGTCGCACTTGCCCGCGATTTCCACGGTGTTGGATAGTGCCGTGGGTGCCAACTTGCCAAACACTTTTTCCATTTGTTCGGGGGATTTTAAGTAGAACTCGTCTGTGGGCATCAGCATATCTGCGGGCTCGTCCATTGTTCTTTTTGTTGTTACGCATACAAGTGCTTTTTGCATTTCGGCGTCGGATTTTTCCAAATAGTGCACGTCGTTTGTGGCGACAAGTTTTATGTTAAGTTCTTTTGCGATTTTGATAAGCAGGGGGTTGCATTCGTTTTGTTCTTTCAAGCCTTGGTTTTGAAGTTCGATGTAGAAGTCTTCGCCGAAGATGTCGTGCAGATTTTTTGCGACGCGGACCGCTTCGTCGTACATGTTTTGCATTAAATAAAAGTTGATGTGACCGGCAAGGCAACCGCTTAAACAAATCAAACCTTGGCTGTGTTCGCGCAGGAAGTTCCAATCTATGCGGGGCTTTTTGTAAAAGCCGTCGAGCCAAGCCTTTGTGTTGATTTTGCAAAGGTTTTTGTAACCTGTGTTATTTTTGCAAAGCAGTACCAAGTGACCGATGTGTTCGGTGAAGATATTTTGGGTCAGGTCGTTTACGATGTAGGCTTCGCAACCTATGATTGCTTTGAAAGGGGGCTCGCCCCGTTTTTCCGCGTCTTTGTTATATTGTTTGATTGCTTTGTAAAATTTGTAGGTGCCGTACATGTTGCCGTGGTCGGTGATTGCGATTGCGGGCATGCCCATGCTTACGCATAATTTGGGCAGGCGCGAAATTCGGGCGGCGCCGTCAAGAAGACTGTATTCGGTGTGGACATGCAGATGCACGAAACTCATAAATTATTGTAGCACAAAAAAAAACTACCGTAAAGGTAGTTTTTTCTTTTGTGTTTGAATTACGCGGCTTTTTTGCCAACCGTGAACTTCAAAATCCAAGGAGCGATTGTTGCAAGCAACGATACCACGAACAACAAGATTGTACCGACGCCTACTTCAAACATCAAGTTGTACTTGATGCTTACGCCACCTTCGGAGATGCTGCCTGCTGCGATTATCATCATTGTGATAAATGCGAACAAGCATACGATACCGCTTGCGATTGATGTACCGATATAGAAAGGTTTACCAGACAACTTGTCTGATTTAAGAACCATAAGCAAGATACCGAATACGACCAATGCCACGCCTATGATAAGACCGACGATTGCGGTTGCCATAGCCATGTCTGAAAGCGACATTATTCCACTTTCAAAGTTTTCGAAAAGTTTGAAATAAGATGCGTCTGTTGCACCAATTTTTTCATCCAAAATTGCTTTTGGTCCAAACACATTGAATATCATTGAAAGTATTATAAGTGCGCCTGATGCGATTGCTGTTGCACCATAAATGTATTTCTTCATTTGTTTTCACCCCCTTTTATGCGGGATACCGCGGAAGCAAAGTATAGTTTGAACTATTTAATTGGGTTTGTCAACCCCCAAGTTCGTCTTGTTCTTCTTCGGGTTCGTAGTGGTCGTGTGTCGAGACGGTGGGCATAAGTCCGTGTATCATTTGCAGTTTGGTGCGGCGACTTGTTTCATAGTGGCAGAAGTATTTTTGGTCGCTGAAAACTTTTAAATAAAAACTTGTGCTGTGGTCGTACAATAAATTGTTGATTGACATTTGCAGGTATGGGTCGTTTATACCGAACATGAAAACGTCCAATTCGACGGGGGTGTCGCCGTGGCGTATCATTTCGTTGACTTCGTCGGTGTGCGGGATTTGTTCGAAGACGTGGATGTATTCTTGCATGTTGCAACTTTGGAACGCGTGGGCGCATTCTTCAAGGTGTGGGGCGTGGATATTCTTTTTTGCGGTTATTGTTGAGGCAATCTTTGTCCAAAGATAGTCACGCGCGACGAAGTATTTTTGGTTGGCTTTGTCGCATTCGGAATAAAAGTCTTCCAAGATTTCTTGGTCGTCTTGGTCAAGTTCCAAGATACAGGCGGTGGCGTGACCGTGGTTTCTTTCCAAGTTTGTTTGCGCGTATTCGATGAAGTCGTCTTTGCATCCCATAATTGCGGTGCGGTCGGGGCTCATGCCGGCGGTCAAGTATACGTTTTTATAATTTTCAGTTTTTCTTAATTCCATCGACGTATTGTATCACACTTTGTATGCGATTTGCAATACCGCTTTTTGAAATTCCAAGTATTGTGGCAAGTTCGTCGTATGATGCTTCGGGATTTTCAAGTCGGGCGTCGATAATTTGTTTCAAGTGTTTCGGTGGGTTTTGTATGGACTTGAAGAGTTCAATTTGTTGGTGCGCGGTTTTGATTTGTCGGTCTATGTTGGCGGTGTCGCAATTTGCCCTGCGGTTGGAGGTATTGCGCACCGACCGCATCACGATTTGGTCGTTAAGGGTGTAAAGGCTTTTGGTTGCGCCGATAAGGGCAAGCAGGTTGCAGATGCTTTCGGAGTCCTTGATATAAACTCTGGTGTTGCTTATGTGGGCGAGTATGTCGTGAGTGGCAAGCAGTTCGCAGACTTCGTGGGCGACTTCCCCGTCGTCGAAGGCAAATTCCAAGTGGTAGCCGTTTGTGAAACTTCCGGTGGACAAAAGCACGAGTTCGCGCAACGGCAAGACGTCAGAACCAACGGCGCTTTTTTGCGGGTTGTTCTGTAATCTCCGGATTTCCGTTTTGATTTGGTTCAATAATGTCATTTTGTGTGGTCTTTCCTTTTTTGTATTCCGTATAGGTTTGGTTTAAGTTGATTATGTCGGCGGGGTTGTATTCGCAGGTCTTTAAAAATTCTTCCACCATTGTTGTGTCGCCAATTCTTCGGGTGGTGTGCGCGTCAGAGCCGATTATGAACTTGCAGCCCATTTTGGTCATGCGTTCGAAGTCGATTTGGCGGAACGAGATTTTTTTGCTGTTGAGTTCGATAAGGGTTTTGCGTTCTACGCAAAGGCGGGCGACGTCAAGCACGTCGAGTTTGAAGTAGCGGTTTGGGTGAACCCATATGTCGATATTGTTTTTTTCGATTACGCGTTTGACGATTTCGGTATTGCGGCGGATTTGGAATTTTGGCACCCAACGGATAAGGTTGAAAAGCATGTTGGGCAGAAAGAACCCAAAGAAGCCGCGGAACGAGTATACGACGAACTTGTGGACGCCGAATAAAACTATGTCAAGTTTTTCAAGCATTTTTGCGTCTACGTCGATGCGACCGTCGACGCACATGACGTCGGCTTCGACGCCAAGCAAGACGGGCATTTCACATCGCGCGCTTTCTACGTCGCTTGCAAGTTTTTCAAAGTTACTTCTTCGCAAGCCATTGAATTTGTTGATGCTGTGGTCGGTGATTGCGATTTCTTGCAATCCCGCGTCTTTTGCCGCACGCACCATTTCCATGACGGAAGCCTTGCCGTCACTGTACGTTGTATGGGTATGGTAATCGCCGTAAAGTTTCATATGTTTAGTATGTTCCATTTTTTGTCGAAAATCAAGAATTAAATGCCACCTTTTTTGCGACGAAGAAGAAGTATACCTACAAGACCTGCCGCACCAAGCACGATGACCGAGCCACCGATTACGCCGGCGATTGCTCCGCCACCAAGACCGCTTGTGTCGTTTTTGTTGTTACCGCCACCGGATGCTTGCAAGCCGCCTGATGTGCTTTCGGTGCGGATTTGTTGAATCATTATTGCGTCGCCTGATGCGTAGTTGCCGCATTCGGATTCAATGAATCTTACAAAGATGAAGTATGGGGTGCCGGCGCGCAGACCTTCAAATACGCTGTCGTTAAGCCAATGGTTTTCGTCGGTTGGGGCTTCGTTATGAAGGGCGATTGCGTATTGGATTTGTTGACCTGTGATTTTGTGATAGTGGTGTCCGTTTGCGCCCATGAAGAATTCTTCGGGGATTACAAGTTCAATCATGTGGGCGTCGCGGTTCGAGTCAAATGTGCGGGCGAAGTTTGCGGATGGGGCTTGGGTAATTACAAAGTCGGTGGTTTCGGTGACCACGTTCCAATTTGTGTTTTGGGTGTAGAGTACGCGGATTTGGTAATTACCGACCGCGGTGGGCTTTGTGGCGGTCCATGTGCCGTTTACAAAGTAGTGGACGACAGGTGCGCCGTATTCACCGATGACGTTGATGTCGGGGGTGCCGACCGAGCCGTAAGTCCATTGTGTACCTGCGATTGTGATAAGAAGAT
>Ga0209755_10005299_pt1 | contig 14728 bp, 7 predicted proteins | sample TergutCo191P1_FD_187301 | JGI IMG/M metagenome (GOLD analysis project Ga0209755, IMG submission 187301) | Cornitermes sp. P1 segment gut microbial communities from Petit-Saut dam, French Guiana - Co191P1 (SPAdes) (version 2) | ecosystem: Host-associated > Arthropoda: Insects > Digestive system >... | reverse complement strand
TGTTATTTTATTTATTAAAAAAAGTCCATGTGAAATGGAGTTCTTTATGGACCATTGAAAAGACTTAACTGCTTAACACTATATCAAAGGTTTTCTGACACAATAAATATCCTTTGCACAGTTGGGGGATGAGATATCAGAATTTTTTCTTCTTGATGTCTTGGTGCATTTTCTGATCTCCAAACCTGCTTTATATTTAAAGTATAAAATGTGCTGGAAATTGTACAAGACAAATTTATTGAAATGGTAACTAACACATTTATCCAGTCAGATTTCCCTGTATATCAATAACTCAGTTTTGAGTATGCAGCTTATGGAATGCATCATTACTGCATGCTTTCAAAGGAAACAAAGGCAGTATTCCCACAGGGTTTCTTTTGTTGTTAATAAAGAGCTTATAGATGTCTGCATTACTCTTGAGTTTTAGAAAATATGTACATGCAAAGCAAAGAACAAAAGGCTTACAGCTAGTTGTCTGTGGTGAACAAACATAATACAGCTGCATTTATTTCAGATGTTTTTGTTATTTCTGTGATTCTTGAAAAATATATTCATATTCTATTTTAATAATATCTGAAGTACAGGAACCTGGTTTAAATAGTTCAAAATTTTAGCTGCTGTTATGGGTTGTAACATACCAAAAATGGGTTCATTGTTAAAAAAATGTTTAGAATCGCTGTGTAACAAATGACTACTAAAACACAGAGTATGTATTTTGGTATCCATTGTGCATGTTTTGCTCTAAACTGAACAAAACAATGCATGATACTGCAGTTTTAGTGTCAATTTCTAAAATGACCTACAATGTACAAGGATTGTAGTGTTTGAAAGTATGTAAGGAAGACCAAAAAATTAGTTGCTATGCTGTTAAATGGATGAGTATGACTGTTGCCGTTTATTCTATTTCCTGAAGCATTGTTATCAGTAATTGTGTTATTATTCATGTTTTGACATTACAGAAAAATTTAGTGCATCGGATTACTGTATGTAAATGTGAGAAATGAGGGCACTTACTGGAGATGGGATTCAAAAGTAGACGATCAAACATTCTTATCGTGAAAATTTGTGCTTTTATCACTGTGTTTTTGGAAGTGCTGAGTATTGCCCTTTTGGTGTGTAGGATGGTTTATTTGAAAACATGACGAAAGAGTGATGGTAAAGGGCAGATTTCCATATGGATGGCACCATGCATTTTATCCATATGGCAGGGTTTGGAGTCCTCATTCCAGTAATGATGTTTTAATGGACATTGGAAATCTGTTGGGATGGGAAAATTCAGTCCTATCTGAGCTTATAAAACTTGGTGTAACAGAAACAGATGCTAGCCAAATCTGTGTTTTTAAATGTTAGGTTTAAAGACATTACTTATTTACTAGGGACCTCATAATTGGGGGAACGGTTACTCATTGAACATTTTGTTTCCTGTGCATAATACATTCATGCATTGCAATGCTGTTTGTACTGAGATTAGAACACTGGACAAATTTGTCCCCTACTGTATTTTGCCAGCCACGTGTCACATTTGTTTTGTATTTATCTATGTAGAAGTCATAATTTGTCATGCTGGAAGTTGTTTTCTCTAATAGTGTAAGTTGCAGATTTCAGTCCAGCATGTTTCAGGAATTTGTGCCACAAAGTGTTGCTGCCTAATTTTTAGTGCAAGATTTTTATATGTGTGTACATATGTTTGTGCTCATGGGAATGGGTTACTTGTATATTACTCTGGCACTGTATAATTTTTATGATTGGAGGTTTTAAATAACGAAATGTTGAAAGGTAATAGAAGAAATTTCTTTGGTTGATTTTACACGTACATACCAGTAATACTCAGACTAGAAGGGCCAGTATTTGTAGCAGTTATGTCTCACATAGGGTTTTGTAAGATTGAGAGTAAAGCACTGCCTGGTAGATTGTGCATCAATGCATTATGTGCCACCTTAATGTAGTTAATTTATAATATATTGTATGAAATTATTGTAATAAGTGAAGTTTATCTAGTGGACTGGATAAAAAGCATAGTTCTTTTTCTTTTCTGATGCCAGCATACTACTGATACAAGTTCTGCTCATTGAGCTGTCGATTTTTGTGTTACCCAAGCATAGTAGAAATGCAATGGATGCTCCAATGTGACTTGTACTGTGAGACAGTATTCACAGTGTGCAAGTGCTGGATTATGTAACCAGCAATAAGAAAATGACAGTTTTATAGGTGTTTAACAAACACAGGTGTAAAACATGTGTAAGTGCAATTAGTTGTGTACATTTTACACTGATAGATATCCATGTTTGCACAAAATTTGTATTGGTGGATGCTGAACTGATTTCTCTAAATGATGTATTAATTTTTGCACATTAATATTTTTTCGTGCAACAACGGGAACTCTTGAACTGTATTTCACATACACCGATAGGAAAATATGAAGAAAGAATAAAGAGACCAGATGTACACAATTTTGTTTTATGTTTCAAATAAAAATACATTCACATCAGTAGAAGCAATACAGCTTTATGTGTTCCATATCCATACTTTTGTTGGTTAAAATAGAGTTTAATTTGATGGAAAATGGTTCTGGTGTCATCACTTGTGTATCACATTATGATTTTGGTTGAAACCAACTCATAATGTAGATAGTATTCCTGTTGTGTTAAAAAATATGGGACAGCTCCTATGAGTCTTTATTGCTTTTATTATTTGCATGAACCCCAGTCATGCTATACTGATTTCAGTAAATCTATTAATCTTATTTATAACTTTGCAGTGCTTTGCATGACAAAGACATCTGCTGTTTGTACTTCATCTGCAGGTGCTGTTGAGGTCCACTTCCTGACCTCTATGAAATGCTGCTGTGTTACCTTTTGACATTCCGAAAGTATCCATCCCATTTTGTCTCTGGGTAATGTGCTGCTCAGGACAGGGCAGGTGGCGGGCACTTGCAAATGTGGTAATGAATCTTTGGGTTCCATAAAATGCGGGGAATTTCTTGACTAGCTGAGAATTGGTTAGCTTCTCAAGAAGGACTGTTCTATGGAGTAAGTAACTAAATATGGGTAAGGTGCTTGGATGGTATTTTAAACTGGACCATGACTGCATCCTATGCTGTTCCCTGTAACACCTGATAATTATTATTGGACACTGTGTCCAGCAGTACATAATGAACTGAATTCTTCAGTGGACTTTTAAGCCTGCTATGCTGTTACATGGATATCACATCATATGGACTCAGTACAATTATTATTGTGAAAAACTTACTGTTTGTGTTGTGTAAAGATTATACATTGAATTTGTTTGATATAATCTCAAAGCTTTATTCCCTGTTGTTTTATGTGTACAGTGCACATTTCATGGTCCATCAGTAAGTATTGGTTGTGAGAACCTTATCCTTAGATTGGAAATGTGTTGCGTTTCCTTTTTATTCAAGCAGTAAATTACACAAAGCCAAATCCTTTAAATTAAAGAATTTTCGACAAGCTGTGTTATCAGAAATGCTACTTAATATACAGATCAAAAGGTTGTCCAAGGACTGTGTTTCAATACATGTATATGTTTCATAGCTTGCTTGTCTATACTACTGAAAAAAATGGTATAATTTTCTTGACCACTCTGTACTTCATGTTTGTACTTCTCGCCTTCCCCCTTCTAGGTATCTCCAACCCCCTTCAAACTGTAATTCAGATTGCACTATTCTAGATGACTTGTGTACTTGAAGAGTTCCTAGCTTTGTGTATGATACACAAACAATTGTTTCAAGTACTATGAAACCCATCTGAAAGGAGTCTTAGTGGATCTTGTTTAATGCATGATGAACAACGAGATGAATATGCTTAGAGTATCCCTTATTGCTCCACTTTATGATTCAGGTCATAGCTATTCTGTTTTCTGCTGCCATGTTAAATATGTGTTTTGATCAGTTTGAAATGGCCCATATTCTGTGCATTAATTGGATATGTGAAATTTATTAAAGATCAACAAGTGTATTTTGGCTTCATGATATAATTTTGTTATGTGAAGTATATATTTTGTTCTATGATGTAATTCTGTTATAAATTTATATAATAATATTACATGATAAAACCAAAGTTCATTTGTTGGTCTTTAATAATTTTTTTGTGTGTTTTCATTTTTCCATTTTGTATGGCATAAAGTGTACAGATGTAAATGAATGCAATGCAAACCATCCAAGTATTATAATTAAACTCCCAACTACATTTATAATTGCTTTCGGTGGAGAAACACATACTAGGGGAAGCAGAATTCAAGCAAATTTTATGTTTTTATTAATTGTACTTTTTGAAAATTTAAATACATATTTTCATTACTCTGATCCTAAATAGTGCAGCTAGGTAAAATTATCTTAAATGGGTTGACATTTTTATCTCAATGTTGTAAATGTATGTAACATCAGTGAACAGTTTGAATTAACGAAGGAGATTAACACCGTGTTTCATCGAGTTGTAAATTTTTGAAAGTTCCCACTTATTCTTTAAAACCGTCCCATCATGCACTGTAAATGTAATATGTCGCATGTTCAAGCTTGAAAATAAGGAAGGCATTATCGAAGTCATCGTGTGACTAGTCGTACAATGTTTCGTGATATCGGTATTATATTGCATTTTTGAGCGTTATTAGTTAGGTTACAGCGTTATCGTTGTATCATTGACACCATAATATACCGGAAAAGAAATAACTGCGAGTGATTCATTAGTTATTATTTTTTTTTGGCATAGCAGTGCCGTAGGTATTAACCTGTAAAAGGAATTGTGATTGATGATATTTGGACACGAAAAGCAAGAAGAGGTACACTTTTATACACTAATGTTGATATAGAACTGTAGGTGTGGAAAACATTATTTTGAATGCTTCTGACAAGAACGTGCCACCATTGTGCCCATTGTGTTAATTTGAACTGTCATGCAGGTGTTTTGTACATAATTATTTAGTGAACAGATAGTGCTTAAAGCGTAATGATATATTGAATGCTCAGCTAAGACAGTAACTTTTTCAGAGCGAAAATAAATGAAGTGGCCGGGAGGTGAGCCGAACGGAATGTTGAGCCACACAAATGGGCATGTGTCATCCCCACAGATAGTACGACACCAGGTTAGTATCTTGCACACAATTAGTATACATTAAGCGCATATGGAACTGTTTTAATGAAGGCACACAGTCTTGCTGTTACCGTAATTATGTCAGGAAACACCATGAAATTGAACATTTGGCTTTAGTTAAATTGTGTTAGTGTGATCATAACCTCACATCACCTTCCATTAGTATTGTTGTTTGTTTGCACGGTAATACTGTCAGTACACTTCAAGACTGTAGTATTTTTTTACGAAGTACGAGGTTCACGTAACATATATTTTATACGTTTATTTACCTTACTGAATGGGTGTGGACGTGATATGGGCCATTTTAGAGAAGTTTGTCTTATTTCTTTCCTATAGCTCAGTAGCAAATTAAAAGTAATTGCACAGATGGAACTGGTGTTAAAATAAAACTCATTCATGTATTGACTTGCAGTATTTTACCATATGGTGCTAAGGCCTATAATGTCATGCTGCCTTGTATTAATGGAGGCTGCTGTGGGGTTTTCAAGTTATGGCATGAGGGACATGATGGAAAAAGCAAGCAGGTTAAGTGCTTGTACTGGGTTTACCCAGCGTCATATTACGAACACATTGTAGAACAACCCCTGATGAATCACAGTGAAAAACACAAAGGCTGTAATTTATTGCATTTTATGAAACCTAATACGTAAAGCGTATATGAAACTGTGTTGAATAATAGGATGCCATTGTCAGGGATAGGTTAATTAAAGATGCAGCTCTGCAATGTGCCGACTGGTTGTGATGGACTGTTTCTTGTATATTTAATGGCTGTTACCAGCTACATGCAGTAGTGGCCACATAAATTATATAATCTTTCAAATTCATTACATTTCATTTGTAATAGCTTGGAAGCCTGTTATAATATACTACTTAATTAATATCAAGCCTACAAATTGTTTAGTGTTGTGCACTTTTAAACTTGTTACATCATATTGCACAGCATTGTGCCTGCAGGATTTTTATTTACAAGCAGTAGAAGCAATTAGTGTACTGCGTTTGTGGGAGATGGAACTTTGGCACTGCAAGTACAGTTAACACCTTGAAATCAAAGAGTACTCTAGATGAGGAAGGCCTGTCAGGGCAGGAAATTGCAGCAAAAGTTAGCTGAAATTTGTCTTTAAGTGTCTGTCCTTCTCAAGTGGTATAAGATTTGAGGTTTTTTTTGGAAAACTTGTGGTAAAACTCAGTTGAAACCTGATGGTACATGGTGAAGCACAGTAGGGGAAGTGAAGGGGTAACATGCGAGTGGAGTGGGTAGCCAGTAGTCTTGCACTCTACCTCAGAACATGGTGTATCCAGCATTACTACCATTACTACCGCTGATGTGCACACCTCGGCTGCCAGTAGTCATCTGAACTGACCCCCTGCAAATTTAAATGGATTCGTCCGTTTCGCTGAAAGACCAAATTTGGTTTCTGCGTGTGTGCCATCACGTTTCAAACATACTGTACCACCAACAGAACTTTTTAGCAACTCCCTGTACTTTCCCTTTTTTGAGAAAGAATGAATGAAGATAAATTCAGTGCTGTACGCATCTCCCTGTTACATTCACAGTGTAGTGTCAAGTGTCTGAGATAAACTTTCCTTCTCACTTTCTCAACTTTTTCACTGTTTGAATCACAGTGTGTTTTGGACCATTGTTTTACAAAATATTGATGAATAAATACAGAATGCATCAAAACAGAGGAGTTGTAGGAACTATGAATACAAGACTCACATTAAGGCACTGATGATTGTGTGACAGTGAGGTGGTGAAATTTGCTTGCATGCTTGCAGATAAGCGACTTGCCTGGAGCGCATATCGGTGAGAGGAGTTTGCTTCTCTGATAGAAATAGGCATGTGTACGAATCGCTTGTTTTAGTGAATGTGAGTAAAGTGTGTGTTTAATGAGGGGTGAGTGTATGTGTAATCATACCATGTATTATTACTGTACTAAGAGTAACATTTTTAATCTCCAATCATGAAGATAATGGCATCTGGAAGGAAGAGCAACAGTTATTATGCTATAAGCAGCATATTTTATAAATTTTCGTAATATTATGCAAATTATGTAACCACTGCTATAGGTAGAGCAGCATGGGGTAATAGAATGTTAAACTGATAGATGGGGTAAGTGCAGAAGGAAACCTTTATGCCTGTTGTAAAGTGCTGTCCCAGGACTTTTCAGGAAGGACTGTGAAAACTATGAGAAATCTCTTTTGTTTCTCATGAGGATTCAGAAATGGTTTTTTCTTGGTTGCAGTATGTCATATATTATCTAAGGTTTGTTTTGACTATATATCTTTGATTAGTTACCGGACCCCAGTCGACCTCAGCTGGCTCGTTCACAAGATGATGCCATGGTGGGTTACGTTTTCCAGCGTCCTCAGTCTGACCCAGATTTTCCAATTCCACCATCATTCAACAAGCAGCAGCAGCGGTGGGCATTGGGAGATGAAAGTATCATTGATGTAAGCACATTTGTTATTGATACATAAAATTAAGCTGTTATAGAGTGCTCATTTACTGTACCACTGAGCATGACAGCTGTCATGGGAACTTTATGCCAGGAAGCCTGCTTGTGCAAGGGATTTGGAGCCTGTTTTTCTACTGAATTTCAACTTATTTTTTTTGGTAGAAGAGTTTTGAAGTACCAACCTGCTTGCTGGAAGCAGGCGTTGCACTTTCTGACAATATTTCTCGACCCATGATAGAGTTGCAAATGTTAACCAGTTTGGCTCTAAATATTGCCTTATTTCTAGCAAAGAATGTAGATTGTTCACATAAATTTTATCTTCCAGTGTTCCTCACAAATAATAATTGTACAGATGTAAATCAGGAGCTCTAGGTGGTTACAGTCTGTGAGTTATCAGCTGTTCAGTGGATACTTTAACTAGAATAGACACTGAGAAGGCTGCTGTCTGAGCTGTGACATTGTCCATTGTGAAGGGACCATACATTTTTCCTTTTTTATATTAAGTTTGTGAAAAGTGATGTTAGAATTAACTCATCATAGTGGTGGAGTTTGTTGTTTCTTTGAAAAGTATAATCACTGTGTGATGTTTCATGCACTCACTGCATACCAGATTCTTAACTTCAAGGTCATTCAAAGGAGCTTCTTGAAGCAGAAGGGGACTTTTGGAACACATGTTCCTTATTCTGGATGTTTGCATTCCCATTTAATATAAACTGTGCAATCTTGCTGAAGTACTGCAGATGAACAGCTGAACAAAGTACATTTTTCATACACACACAGTGACAACCTGCCCTCTGTGACTCATAACACAGGTCTAATTTCCCATCTCACATTTCAGCACTGATGAGATGGGGACTATATTTTTTATTTCACCTTCACAAGTGGTGATTGCTTTTTCCTGTGCTGAGGGACAGAATTAAATGGTTTCTCTGTAGAATGCTATTGAATGCAGATAAAGGCATGATTTAAAAGTAGTGTCTTTGATAGTACAGTATTGTATGAGGTATGGTCAGGAAACTTCTAGACTGCCTAAAAGGTGACACAGAATTTATGAGTAATTTCTGTAGGTGAAACTCAGCCAAATAAATTGCCATTAATTTTGGATCCAAGGATACGTCATTCAAAACTGCATAAGGAAGATAGGTCATGTATAGTGATGTGTGTGATTTCTGTTTTATTGATCAGTGACAGATTTTAAAGGAAAGTTTGTCTGCAGTAGGTGTATGAAAAACTACTTTGGAAGCTCATAGCATATTGAAATTTTATTTTTGAAAGAAAACAAAACATGAACTTACAAGTGATGTTTAAAGTTTGTATGTGGAATGACTTGTATGGAATATCTGTGTGCTTTAGGGCTGTTTTATTTAACACTGATGGGATTATGTATCAGGACAGAGATGAACTATGGTTCAACACTTACACATGTTTAGAATGGAATAGATTAGTTTTGATCCTGATGCACATAGGCCTTTTTTGACAGGCCTTTTGTGCCCCTTAAACTGTTGTCCAGTTATAGGAGCCCTATTCCTTTGATAAAGTTCCACATTGCCTCTGGTCTTAGACTTCTAAAATCCTCAGGGTCCAAGAAAAAGGAACTCAAATAGGTACGTCTGAGTGTTGCCAAGGCTTCACATTCACACAAAACGTGATCTGAGGTTTCCACCTCTGCTCCACACTTCCTACATGAGGGACTGTTGATCAGCCGTTTATGTAGAGTTGTCTTCACAGGGTGTTACATCCAGTACTGAAGCTGGTAACAGTCCTGGATTGCATCCTGTTAACGGGACGGTAGCCTAGTTTAGCAGTAGGACCAGGGCCTGCAATCAGTTTTTGAGCCCGTTTCTGAGTGCTGGTAAGACTGCACCACATTGCCAGATGCTGGTTGTCAATCCAGCATTTTATCATTCTTCCTGTATTCTGCCTAGAGACTCCGAAGGCTGGTTCTGGTCCAGCAAACTGGTGAACAGTTCCCCCCCCTTGCGAGCACATCAACAATTTTATTTCCGATTATCTCCGAATGTCCAGGGACCCAAAACAGTCACACAGTGCTAGTTGGGACTCAAGTTTTACATTGTTTCTGGATATGTATGCATTGAAAACATTTTGTAAATGGCGCTCTTGAAATTGGATTATCCACCACAGCAATGTTCTTCATGAGTCTGTTTCATCTGTGCTGAAATTTTTGTCCATAAGTCGCATGACTTTTCCTTCCACCCTCTTCTTCTCAGATTTTGTCACTTGTGATTTTTTTCTGTTTTCATAATGGTTTGGGAGGGAAGAATTTGATGCCATGATTTCAAGGAATTCCAACTGCATTAAAATTACAAACTTCCTTAGGTACCTCCAAGAACAGCAGACAGTTAAAATCACTGTATGCGGTTTCAAGGGAACTACACTGAAAGGAACAGCAAGGAATAACATCTATATTTGTTCAGTAGAAAGAAGAGAATTTGATCTGGAAATTTTTTGATCACATTTCATACATTCTTCATTCCTGTTAGTTTCAGCCTTATTATGTACTTCAGTTGTGCATACTGTCCCCACTGTGATAACCTGAGTTAATAAGTGCCCGTGCCATGTAGCTGCTTTACCTTCATGTATGATGTAGCAACAGTTAATGGATAAAATCTGCGAACAAAGTTTGTAGCCCTTCTAAAACCCAGTTACAAATGTGAATTCTTCCATTTGGCAATGATGGTTTGTAGAGAAACATTTCCAATAAGAAGAAGTGAACATAATTTAAAAGGGTAAAAAATGAGTTCTAGTTGCTAGTAGTTATGTTGGAATGAGAAGTGTTGCCAGCCTTGTAATGCATAGGTCACGCATTGTTGCCACCCTCATCAGTAAGGTGTACATCCCAATTTTTGGTCATCTCTTTCTCTTCTTGATATGTGGTGTATATTGGAGAAAACATGCTGTGTAGACTGGACATCATAAGAGTTCCTTAGTTGAGGATGTGATACTCTGTGAAATCCTGTGCCTATCCCCACTTGTATCCTCTCCATTCTGGATGTACATACACACAGTGACCGTGAGATTAACACATTGCTTTCATAATTAATAATTTTTGTGTGAAGTTTAAATTGACTGAATGTGATAGTATTAAAAAAGGCAATGATAAAGGTGTACCTGTGTGCTCTGTGGAGGCATAATGTGAGTGTGAAGGTGTTGCTCCGCTGAGCCTACATGTTGGCACTAGATGCAAGTTAGTGGTTAGCTTTTATGCTCTGGCTGCTCTACACCTGGGGAAAGAGGCTCCATCACCCAATGATAGGAAGCTGGGTGGTCCCTAGAACTAGTCTTGGGACTGTGGAAATAGAGGAAAATTGCAGAATAAAAAAAGTCATGCGCTTGTTTACTGGCCTCTTTATTGGACATAACACACTAAGAAGATATTTTTACTTAATTCAGCTGATAAATAGCCCCATGTAGGAAATGTGGAGCAGAGGAAGAAACCCCAGCCTGCATTTTGTGTGAGTGCGAAACTGGCTTCACTCAGACATACATATCTGGGCCCCTTTTCTTGGACCCTGAGGATGTAAAGAGTGCCTAAGTCTGGGGGTCATCTGGAACTTCAGTAGAGGAACAGGGCTCCCATAACTTGGCATCAGATTATGGGGCACAAATGGCCTATCTAAAGGTCTAGGTGCATTGGGACTGAAAGGGCTCAAACCCAATCACTAATCTAATCTAATCTTGTCCTTTCTAGTTCTTTGTGTGTGTTAATTCTGACATTCATAATTAAATGCTATGTGCTCTATGTGGCTGATACATGCTGTATTCACCCAAATATAAGATAACTTCGCATATAAGGTGACCCGTCTTTGTCGTCCTCATTCTTCAGTAAGATTGCTGCATAGAATACATTGAACTTTGTACATAGTTACAAAATGACCCCTATTTTGCAACTGATTAGTAACCAAAAGGTAAGTACAGTAGTTGTGTTATACCGTACCAACAAGAGAGTAACAATTTGTGACAGATAATGTGTATTAGCATTATAAAAGCATTTAAAGCAGGAATACACTTGTAATTATTGTTTTTTGTATATATAACATATCATGTTTCATAAGTGGCATTTATGGCATCAGAGCACAGAGATACTCTGGAAGGAAAATGGTTTTCTTTGTTGTAATTCTCATGGATATGGTACATACCCACCCTCCTTGATTCATGTGTTTTGTTGAATTATATACGAGTAGCTTCTCTTGAATATAGGGGAGGATTGACAACAATATTTTGTCTTTTGAAACATTATTATCACTGTGACATGCCACAAGTCTCCAGGCTACTGAATCTGGTGAGGCATTGTTTGTTCTAAAATCTGACACTGTTAGATGAATGTTAGTTACAAAAAGTTGCTAATTGTTTATAGGAAGAAATTGTGATATGTATATATATATATATATATATCATTTTGCAAGGAGAGCCCAGGAGAAAAATGTATGGGGCCAGATAGCGCAAGTCGAGAATGTCCTGATCCTTACAAAAATGCATATTTAATTTTTTCAGTCAAGTGTGGAAGTATGTGGTATTGCTTTTACACAGATTTTGCTCTTTGTCATTGCATCCAGACTGTCTCTGGGTCTCACCCAGCCCACTGTGCTATGGATACTTGAGTGCATTGCCCCATGGAAAAAGTGGTTAACTGGGCACTTAATCAACTGTGAAGGTTAAGAAAATATATACCTTTACCTCCATGTTTCTATGTGTCTGCATGGTTTGGTGTTTAATGAGGTGCAGGGACAACTTTACTTCTGCTATTACTTGGGCATAGTGGTAATACTCTGTATCTTACCAGTGTAATGATTTTTTTCTTCTAGAGCCATGAGAAGTGGAAGTTCCCTCTTATGACAAAATTAACACATCCTGTGCATAGTATGGTTCCATATGAAATGCACCCAGTTGCCATTAAGGTAAGTTAATAACTACTATATTCTCTACTTTATGTTTTATACCAAACAGCTGCCGAACATGTCAATATCTTCTTAACAAATAAGAATAGTTGTGCAAGGGATTGTTGACTTCGAGGCACTTATTAAATGTTCATTAACTTTGCTTAACTCCTTCACTTAATCTTTGGGCTGTAGTTTTGTGAAGGTTACTAGCAGACCCTATTGGCACGGTTATTTTGTTGTAACTTTTCCATGTGGCTGTTAGTGTCATGTCATGATTGTAAAAGAAGGTTTGAGCTTGCGATTTGTTCGCTTGGATTTATGGAGAAGGATGACATAAAACAATCCTGATCGGCAGAGGAAATAATGTGTGCTGCAGCCAGGATGTTATTGTAGCCAGTGAAAGTGACAGTGAATTCGTAGTGTACTTAAAGGAAAATGATTTTATTGTGCATGAACTATGTTGTGATAGTGAAAGTGATGATAATTTTTATAGTGACAGTAACATAGTTCCTGCAACATAAGTTATACTATTAGGAGAAGCTGCTGTGATGATTCCAGGAAGTATTTGTTGTTATTTTTTCTGCATAGAGTGTTGTGCTGTTCCTTATAATTGTATTATTTTTTGCTCATAATTCACCATCCTTAATGGTTGTGTCATCCAAAATGTTGTATATATGGTTTTTGAAAATCATTTTAGCCTCCAGACTTCAAGAAAGGAAAACATGCAATGAAGAGGTGTATAAATGTACAAAGTAAAAGCTGGTTTGTGTGGTGCCTCTGGGCAGGAGGATTACTGGACGTTGCAGTTTTATGGATTTTAGAATGTCCCATAATCAAGAGCATCCATAATTTCAGTCTTTGTACTACACTTAATCTTTTAATTAAATTACATCAACAGAGTACACAAATTCATTATTACATACTACTGTACCATGTTTCAGCTTTTTCCAAACCTTTTACTTTTGGACTGTGTACACTGTATCGTTTAATTAAATTACATCAACGGAGTACACAAATTTATTTTTATATACTACTCAGCTTTTTTTAAACCTTTGGTACAGAGCTTGTCAAAAACAGAACTTTTAGTGCAGTTTGTTATCTCATAAGGTTGAAGGTACATGGGGTGGATTGTGTGTGTGTGTGTGTTTTATGTGTTACTGAAAATTATAAAATATACATTACATTTTGAAAAACGTGTCAGTGAAATAGTGATAAAATCCATTTTATGGTTTGTTGACCATAATTTTTTCTAGTGAACATAGATTGTTGCTTTTGGGATTACGTGTAGAGTCCTGTGTGCAGGATCCATGCGAGGGATTTTGTTTTTTCGTTCTCTTTTTGTCTTTTGGTTTGTGAACACTTTTTGTTTTGTTAGGTCTTGAGATCCATGAATACTGGAATACACAATGCTATATTAAGTAAAGTAAATAAAGCCATGTTTTTTGTTAGGTGAATTACAATTTTATTACATTAATCCGTCAGTGTATGCTTTTGTGTGGGTGCATGCATGTGTGCATATTGTGCATGCTGGCATTCAATTTGCACTGATATATTCTGTTGTATTTCTTAGTAAGTCGTGGTCTATGTTGTATGTGTCTACTCCCTCCAGATGGATGGATTTGGTGTGAAGACCTTGATGCAATGTGAGTGTGTGTCTTTGGTGCTTTTGTGTGCTGCTTATGGGTTGTAGGGTTAGCAGTGTGTGTGTGTAGTGTGGTGTAATGTATGCATGCAATTTCAAGTGGAGAGCTAAATTCCCCTTTCGTTTGTTTATTTGCAAAGCTGCTGGTTTTTTTTTTTTTGCAAGCAGTTATGTGGGTTTTCCCATACAGTAAACCCCCCACTCTTCACAATTTTGACATTCATGAGATTTGAAAATTTGCAATTTGCAAAATTTGTTGATATTTTGTCCTTGTTACTGCATATTTTATTCTTTGTTTATGTTTTGTTTTTTGTTTTATGTTACCATTATTCATTTTACCTATGCAGTTGCCTTCAGTGTGGCTTTGCATAACTTTTATTTTCTTTAATTAATTGTTGCCTGTAAAAATATTGTGCCATCAGGTAACTCATTTCATTTATTGTTACCGTAAGTTATGTCACAGCAGTGTCCTAAATCTCTGTTAGTGTTTTCATGTAATGAAAACAGTGCAGTTTTAAATTAACGTGTAGCTAATAAACATTAAGACACCCTGATCTCATAAATATGCAAGTCTTCCTGTTTCTTTTAATGGTACTTTTTTTTGGAGGGGAAAGGGGGTGGGAGAGG
>Ga0209755_10005298_pt1 | contig 14728 bp, 10 predicted proteins | sample TergutCo191P1_FD_187301 | JGI IMG/M metagenome (GOLD analysis project Ga0209755, IMG submission 187301) | Cornitermes sp. P1 segment gut microbial communities from Petit-Saut dam, French Guiana - Co191P1 (SPAdes) (version 2) | ecosystem: Host-associated > Arthropoda: Insects > Digestive system... | reverse complement strand
AGTCGCACGCATTGAGATCGGGCGATCTTGCAGGCCATTCATTATTCCCTTTTCATGAGATCACGCGAGCTGATAACATCTCGTTGAGGACTTGCATTGCAGTCCTCGCAGTGTGAGCTGTTGCCCTGTCTCGCTGAAACCAGAGAGTCTGGGTTTCAACACCAAGTCACTGCAACTCTGGTTCGAGAAATGTGCAAAGCATCTCAGTGTAGCAGGCTGAATTTACTGTTACTGCCCTGCCTGCCTCGTCTTCAAAGAAATAGGGGCCAATCGCCCCAAAAGTGCCACACCACACCAAGCAATAACCTTCTGGGAATGTAAAGGTTTCTGGTGAATATCGTGAGGGTTCTGGTTGCCCAGTAGCAACAGTTTTGAGAATTTACATTGCCACAAAGATGAAAATTTGCATCATCTGTCATGAGAACGTGGTTAAGGTCGTCATTATCCAGTATGTTCAACAGAACCTCACAATGTGTTTTTTGATTTACAGTGTTTTGATCATTTATTGCTTGAACCCTAACCATTTTGTAAGGATGGAAATTTAAGTCCTCATTCAATATTTGGCGCACTGTACGATCAGACATTCTTAATGCAATGGCATTTCTGCTTGCTGATCGCGGAGAACTTCTGACAAAAGCCTGACGCAATCGTTCGATGTTCTCAGGAGTTCTAAGTGAAGGCCCTCTTCCTGAAGGTTTTGTTTTTGCAGCAGACACTGTTTCTATGAAGTTTCTCACCCACAACAGTACAGTATTATGACTAGGGACAGTGTTGTTCCAATGAATATTGAAGTGCCAATGAAATATCCACCAAGTCACAATGACAGAATCGTTGTTTTAGAAATACGTCTCCACAGTGAAAACCATATGCTCTACAGACCAGCACTCTATGGCGACTGAAATGCTTTGAGTCTTGCTAGAAGAGTGCTCAAGGACAAAGTCCCCATGCTAACGATTCCACTCACAGCTGTGTTGCCATATCGTCAGGTATTTCTGCCAGACCCTGTACTATTGGTTTATGCTATATTAAATACAGAAACCTTCAAAGGGTTTATGAGTCATTTTTAAATATAAAAAATTTATCAACCAAGTGAAAGTAATGTGTGTTTAATTACCTTTTAATGCTATTATAAATGCCCACTGTATTTTTCATGCTTTTTAGACTAGGTGGTAAACTGGAAGACTGTGATGCGAAGATAATACTCCTGTTCTGAAAACATGAAAGAGTGGACACTGGGCTATTAAGACACATGTTTATTCCATGTGTTAATGCTATGTACTTTTGAATGTTTGTGACAACATTCTGGGTTATTTAGAACAAAATCCACAGTGAAAAGCTAGCAGTCTCTAATTACTTAAGTAGACAATACATGAATATCTGTGTTTGGTGCCAATGGTATTTATAATAGTTTTTTAAAGTAAATAATCTTTAACTGTCAGATAAATTACCTCAAGAAATTTTTTCATACTGCATTATAAGACTGAAAAGTGGCACAGTGAATTGATTTGAATGTGTCATTATTGCTAATACAAAGCCTCATTCTGACTATGTAAAATGCTCCAACCATCTTTGAACTCATTTGATCAACATTAGTCTTCCAATTGAGGTGGTTGTGAATTTGTAAACCAATAAATTTTATATTTACAGGCTGTTCTGGACCTTTTATTATGTCCAGTATTTATTGCATATTGTGATGAATATCTTGCTATTTACAACCAGCTTGTGAACAGTAAACCCTTTATTCATATGGGAGAGAACCAGTATTACTATTCTGCAGAAATGATCGACATTTTTGCCAGAATTTAGGACAGTAGTGTCATCAGTGAATATTATGATTTCTGATGGGATATTTATTGTTGGAGGAAAACCATGTATGTATGATACAAAAAGTAAAGGCCATAGGAATGTCTCTGAGGAACTCTATGTTTTAATGTTTGTAGTTTGAGGAAAAAATGGTCTGAGTTAGGTGGTTTGATTTGAACGTAACTGTGTAGAAGCATTTTATCTGTAATTCCATAATGTCTTCATCCATATCTTCCACCTATGAACACAACTTCCAGTATTGTTTTCATAGCAGTTAGAATCTGCTTACATTTCTTTGAAAATAATTTAATACAGGTAGCCCAGCTTAAAGCAGAACCTATGTACAGAAACTGCAATCTTTATTGTAGGATGTACATAAACAGCCTGTAGTGTATAGTATACAATTACCACAAGTTTAATCAGGTTTCGGAAATGACCTCATACAACTCTCAGGCATGCTGAACACTTTGTGAACATATTATTGAAAACTGTTCGAAGTTTTTCTGTAGAAGTAGCTAATGTAGTGTATCAGATAATTTCATTAAGGGTGTCCTCTGAGTGTGTGTGTGTTTTGTTTTGTTTTGTAAACTTTGTCCTTGAGACATCCCCACATATAATAGTTACGTGGCATTGATTAAGGTGAACTTGGAGGGCACAGAGGACACATGATTAATTATCTGTCCCATAATGGTGGCATGTAAATTGATGATTTAATTGTTGGCTTTTTGGGTGTTTGCTCTGTCTAGCTGGAAGAGCCCATAGTCATTCTCTTCAGCACTTAAATTTCGAGAAAGTGTTGCAAGAATTTTTCAGTCGTTTCCTTCTGAGAGCATTGTATCCAAAAAAGAAGGTGGAGCCTTTATTCTTGTCTTACTGTTAGCACATTATATTGCAATGTTAATGACATGTACATGCACCTGGTGTATTAGTCTGAGATTACCTGCCACCAGTGTATGTTAGTTTGAGTATATACATGACCGTGTAAGTAAACTCATGCTTAAAACAAGTTAGGAAATCATTGACTTCACCATTACACATTACTTCACAAAACCAGTTACAGAACCATACTCTCACAATAAAAATTTTTATGGACGTGCTTCTAAATAAGCTTCATTATCATGTAATATTTCCTATGAAAAACAAAATCTTTACTGCCTCTTCTTCACTAACAAAGGAATTTGAATTTTATTTATCCATCAGTGTAGTGCTGATTTTGAAGGACCTGATATTAATGTGTGAGACTAAGCATTCAGATATTGTTCTACAGGGGAAAGTAGTAGGATGAACTATCATGAATTAGCCAAATACAGCCTGATAACCTAGCCAGTAGCACACGTTCTACTTACTAATGAGCTGTCCAAGTACAGAATCAATATAAAAACTAGTCCTACATGTAAGAAAAGTGTTTAAACTGTCTTTGAATATTATGTTGAAAAAATTATTCATCTGAACAATCCACAGACACAGAAACCTCCAGTTCAAGAACTAAAAACAAGGGTCTGAGTCTTAAGCAACAATTTCTGATCATATCCTTCACTGCTACTGCCAAAACTGGCTTGGTGTTTTATATACTGTTTCCCCATTCCAACTTCTTGTAGCATAATTACATTTACTAGACAGCAGCTTTGCTCTGTGGGAAATGTAGTCACTGACTGGTGTTTTCAAGTTGTACTGAATCCATGACTCAAACTTGAAAATTTGTGAAGACCCTGTACAATTCTGAGCACAGTTGGCATAGTGCAGGTGCACCATGATACAGCATACACACACTTGCCATTTGTTGTGGTAGATGACACATTCATCAACTCTTGACTTATAACAAAGATGGACTCACACTTTAAAAAATAAAATTAACTATTTCCTTAATTCAGGGAAATTTTTCCCAGCCTGCTCTTGTGACAGTTGTATCACCTTGCAAGCACAGTGTGGAATAAAAAATGAATATATGCGTATTGAAATGAGTTTTCTCAGTGTGTATCCACTTCACCAGGACATGTAAAATATCATGCTAATTAGTGAAATCCTTCATGCATGATGATTACTGCTATTAAATAACTCTAAAATACCTTCAATTTAATTCTTATATAATTAATTGTTACAACAATGTTGTAGCTTTTAACTAGAGTAGGATTTCACTTCTTAAGAGGTAAGTGATTTGAAACATTAATTAATTATCCCCATTATAAGACATTTGTCCTGGAATCTGTTCTTCCTTACTTTGTGAATAAACTTCAGTGTAAGTTAACACTCGACTGTTCATATTACCAAAAAGCATAGGTGTAACTTAATGTTTCTGGTTACTGTGATACCTGTCAACTGTCTTTTCTCTTTCTCTTTCACTTGTTAATTTTCATCTGTGTAACTCTTGTAAGAATGCATTAATTAAACAAGGCTGTCCGTGTCATTGGGATCACAGCTGAAAAATCAACTGTTGCAAAATCTTGTGCCAGTAGTACTCTTTCTGTATGTACCTTTTTTTTAAAAAATGGAATGTATGGAATAGTTTTTTCAAATACAGTTCTTGGAATGTACAGGATATACAGTGAGAGATTACTTGGAATGGACAAGATACACAGTGAGAGCTTACGTAATTTGTTTTGCTCTTCTCTGAAGCATCCTGACTTATTTTGGAGCCCATCTGGCATCCTATTCAGTGGGTACTGGGGCCTGTTTTCCCAGGAGTAAAGCAGCCAAGGCATGAAGCTATGTACTTGCTTCCACTTGTGTCCAAGCTTGAGAATTAGCAGAGCCATACCTCCAGACAGTCATATGGCTTGGTGACTTGCACAAGGACAGCTTGTACCTGCCCTTCTGATAGACTAATACCTGGTACAGAGTGCCTCAGCAGTATAATGAACATGCTTAAATTATAAAATTGTACAGTGGCTATGTAGGAATGTTACAACTGTCATTATTAGTACCAGAATACATTTAATTTTCATTCAGTGGTACAAATTTCACTGTATGATTTTGTTTCGAAGCATTTTGCTCTACTTTAAACAAACAATTTGAAATCCACCTGTTTATTAGTACATGAAGTTATGACAGACAGCACATTCGCATACATGTTTGTCACTCTCAAGCCGTTAATAGAGGTTTGTGTATGAAACAAAAGGCTGTACTGTACTCTTTTATGTGGCTATGCAGTACTGAAGTTGACTGAAATCCCAGGCAAGTTATTAAAATATTAACAACTGTTCAGCTTTACACCATAACAGTACAGTACAGTATTTATGCTGTAACTTGTTCTGTAGTTACTCAGCTGAGGCTTCAAATTGCCACTTGCCTAGCAAAATATGTAGTGATGATATTGTTATTTATTAATAAATACATGGTTAGTCATAAGTCTGTGAAACATTTTAAAAATTTGCAACAAATAAACTACTCAACGGATTATTGTAGTTCTTATGCCGATAGAGAGAGAAACTCTCCAAGTTTTTTTTTTTACATATTTCACAGATGCTTAATGTGTCCACCTTTGGTAATACAGCAGACATCTATGCAATAGTCCATCTCATTCCACACATGTGTCAGCATATTGTGGTTGACCAGAGCTACAGCCACGGTTGGGAAAATCTGGAGATTAGTGGGGAGTGGAGGCACAAAGACAGTGTCCTTCACAAACCCCCAGAGGAAAAAGTCGCATGGGGTTAAATCCGGGGACCAGGGTGGCCACCGCATTATAACACGTTATCTTCTTTTCCTGTTGTCCTATCCATTTTTGTGGCAAGTTTCAATTGAGATACCCTCGCACATCTTTGTAGTGAGCCGGAGAGCCATCTTGTTGAAAGATGTAATCATTACTGTCTTCATTCAACTGTGGAATCAGCCAGTTTTGTAACATGTTTCATGGACTTATGAATAACCCTGTATAATGGTTTGTCTCTGCACTATCCTTATAATTATGTAGTTTGTTTGGGGAAAATTTATGACAATATAAAAACTACTGATCTAGGTGGTAGAAACTGATGCAGTAAGCATTATAGTTGAGACAAATGAAATTTGTTGTCTACATCAGGGTTACTCAAGATAATAATTGCATTCGTCTTTGAACCAAAATCCCTAAATGAAGTAAATCCTTCGTTGTTTTAATATTACAGCAATGATCTGTCTGTTAGTAACAGAAAGGTTGAATGTTAGCTCTGTCTATTTTGTTGCCACAGATTGAATTATATAGAAGTATAAAATATGTACACCTGAATCTATGTTTTGGACTACTGATTTCTGTGACAACATATTAATTTAAGGGTAGTAACTGGTGATGTGCTGGGTTAAAATAATACCTGTATCTATAAATAAAGTGACTTAATTTGTAGTGTTAGCAGATGATGATGATGGTGATTAAAATCAGATATGTGGAAACAAAATTCTTTAAATGTTTACTGCTCTGGCTACAGTGTGCAACAAAGATGACAACTTTGGGTATGTGAATTTTTATGAAATCACTTGCGTGCCTTCCACTCATCTTTCAATTTAAAACAAGTTGTTTCCTACATATCCAGTTTTTCAGCCATTCCATATTTTAATAGCAGAGAAAACTTATTGGGCAGTACTGTAAAGTAAACTGTCAAGTGGAGATGAAAAGATTTAGGTTTGTTAAAATTTTGAACCCCTGGTTTATGAGATGTTATTTTTACTCTTGGCTTAATGTGTTTAGGTGCAAATTTTGTCCTGTAGTGTTGCCTGTCATAAAAGCTTCATATGCTATACATGTGAGTCAACCTTTCGCACATTTAAATAGGTGCTGTTGAGGCATTCACTGTATTTTGTCTTTTTCATTTATACCCATCGTGTACTGATCATACATACAGTTTAATTTAAATTGAAATATTGTCAGAATGGTGTTTCAGTGGGGTGTGGGGAATAGGATATTCTGGAATGTTTTTACCTGTGTGCTAATAACCTCTCTGCATGTCTAATGAAGAAATATAATACTATGTAAAAAAGGTCTTGTGACAATTTTAACATCAATAATAACAGTGGTGTTATTTTAAGCTGGTTGTGTGACTGCAACACTGAAGGTATTGTTTATGATGTGTGACTGTTACAGGTGACACTGGAAGAGCAGATGATTTGTGGTGCCCTTCAAACACTCAATGAAGAAGCTTGTGAAGATGTCATGGATGAAGCCGAAGAAGTAGAGGCATCATGTAAGGTTACAAGTTCAGCCCCACCATCTGAGTTAGGTGAGTCGTCAGTCATCATCAACTTGAGGACCAGATCTGGGGACAAGGATGGAAATGGTTTAGATGACATCCACAAAACATAGGATTTTATTTGAGATGCTGTGCATTATTACTTCACTTAATAATGCATATTGACACTGATATTGTTACCATCTTCATTTCCATTCACAAAGGGTCTAAAGTGGATAACATAATTAGAATTATGCACAGCATTGATGTTCCCACCAGCCTCTTTACAAACCTCTTTCAATTCCTAAAAAAGGCAGTATGTCTGTTGGAGTCTGTATCCATTTAATTTCTTTCTGAGACCATTCCATGGTTTGCTTGATTCTTGGGAACTTCTTCTCTTAATCTTGAATCATTAAATTCATTTCAGTTGTAGGTCATGATATTTGGAACCATTTGTGCCTACTGTGTAGAAGATACTGAGATCCATGACATGGTGGTGTAAGGATCATTCATGCATAGGAGTTAGAAATTTTCCCTGTAGGTATTTTTTTAAGAAGATTTTTGTGTGCAAACATACACAGTGTTGCCTTCTAGACCTAGCGGGAAGTTCTGTAAACTGTGGTATGCATGAAACATGATACAAAAGTTTACACCATTAATGGAAACATGAACAAGTAAGTATTACTGTGGATACCTGTAAAACCTGTAGGTGATGATTTTAGGTCCCTTGCAACCAATAATTTCACCATAAAAGTTTTGTATTCTTGCTTTACTGGAAGAGCAGTATACATGCACGCTGATAGGTGAAGCGTTTCTCGCAGCATGTGCAGGTAGTATATGAAAATATTGTAAATAGTTCTTGTGTTTTAACTGGTATTTTTCAGAGTTTGCTTCTCATTTGTCTACGTCTTTGTCACTCTGTTATTTTGTGTTCTTCATCTTCTGTCTCTTTACTGAAAATTCCATTCTGGATATGTGCAATAAGGAATGCTATTAGTGAATCTGGTTTCTTGTTTTTGTTTTTTATACCATAATAATTTGAAAAATTTTCATCGCTGCCCCTGTTTCTTAATTCATTACATATTTATTTGTTTTAGTTTTGTCAATACTGCACTATTTTGAACACATATGAATAAAGTAAGAGCCTGGTGAACTGGAATTGGTCTGACATAACAGCTAGGTGTCTTATTTCTTCCAATTTGTAAATTAACTATTTCTTTGCATAAATGGATTGAATCTCAAACAATGCTTTGGTTTATTTCAATTCGGATCTGTAATATAAAATTGCTGTTATTATATTTCATGCAGCAATTAAAACCTGGGGCCATATACCAGTTAGTTGGAATGATAATTTTTATTACTATAGAAATAGGGAGAAATTTATGTTAAGCTCTAATATATGAATAAAAGTTCCTGCGCATCTGAAAGATGTTATTTAGTGAGAATATTTAGATTTGCTGTTTACTGAGCATTTTATTTTTGTAAAATGATTGTGTATGATTTTTAAGCATCCATGTTGGATGTAGTACTTTTTTTGAATGTGTCTCAGGTTTCATATACTGTATTTGCACTTGGTCAGACAGTTAAAAGAAGTAATTTACATGGTCATAATTTGTACAGAAAATAGATTACTTGTAGTGTCTTTTTTAAGTCCACTGTAGCCATAAAAGGGCTAATAAAATATTAATTTCTGACTTGCATGATGGATTTTATTTGGAAGACACATGCCGAGGAATATTAGTTCTAATATGTGAATAACATTGTTTTGACAGTTCCAATAAAGATACATTTAGTTATTGAACTTCATCATACCCTTTCCTTTAATGTAGCTATAGCAAATGCTTTTTAGATGCATAATCTGTTAGTTCAGCACTTATTTCTAAAGATTCTTAAATATTCTGTCTCAGAAGGTATATGACTTACCGTGGTTATATTTATTGTACAGAAAAGAGTAACAAAAGCAGCACGTTGTGAATGTAATTTGGAGACAAAACATTTGTAGGGAATGTTATGGGTATCTTATCTATTAAGCTGCATGTATCAAGACTTTATAGTAACCAGTGCAGTAGTAATGCTGACAAGGATACTAGTTTCTTTTGCTTCATATTGTACAGTGAATGTTTGATGCTGGCATAAACTGTGCTTGCCTGTTGCAATATCCTGTGTGAGTATGCTGTATAGCAGAGGTTCTTTTGTCTTCCATGCACTGTCACTGTCACTCCCAAATTCTTAGGTCAGAGTAAAATATCGGACATCAAGGTAAGGAAAGTATAAATGTTTATATAAAAATGAAACTGTATTGTATTCTTACTTGTCCTGTATTTTGAAACTATAAACAGTGTTCATGTAGTCATTACTTTTTATGACCACTTGCATATGATGAAATGAGTCGCACAGAAGCCTTTACCTCCTAGGCAGTACTTTAAAAGCAAGAAGCTGCTTTATGATCTTCAATTTTACAATGCCATTCTGTACAATTTACACTGCACATACAGAGCAGTAGGCATGACAGATGCACTATATTTAATTATTATGTTGAGGACAAAAATACTGATATACTTTGCACTTTGATGAAATAAATTGAGAATCAACTGAAAACCTGTGGTGCATTATAACCGTACACTTTGGTCCTGGTGAGGAAGATGGAAGTAGTGTGTGGGAGTAAGAGGTTTACAGTGGCCCACACCCTATGTCCAAGAGAACTTGAGACATTGGGGCCGTGAAGGTCATAAAAGGGAGATAAACTAGGCCATTGCGCTAGCTGTGGGAAGAAAATGCAGATAACACAGACACAGTCAGTCGAGGTCCTGCACTCCAAACTGCCAGGTGTGCCAGTAGAGACAAGATGGTGTATTGTTCTGTTCATTAAATGTATTTGGTTCTCAATTATTTGATCGTTGATGTGACATTATATTGTTTAGTGTTCATTTTACTGATATAAATTCATGTACAGTTACAGCTGTACATGCACCACCTAACACATACCATGTTATGCTCTCCACTGTATGGACTAGCCACCAGATCCTCATACCACCTGCATACCAATATTAGAATAAAGAGCAAAACCTAAATAAGCTGGGCCAAGCAAAAAAAAAAAAAAAAAAAAAAAAGATCAGTTGTAGCATGTAACTTGCTTAAACAGTACAATCGTATCACACCAATTCTATTCCTAGATGCTTTATCATTTGCATTGAGTATGAGACTGCAACCCAGATATCAGCCTTGACTTCTCCATGTAATTCACAGTTTTCAACTAGAACAGCGTACATTTCTTTCTTTCACATCGCAGAAATTTTGTATTAATTATATGCTACCTCCAATATGTGGGTGTTATTCAAGTGACTCAGAAAGATGGCTACCAAATGTACTGTTTCATATATGGAAACTGGTTGTGTGCTTTGAGGTGGTGACTGAAAGGGAAAAGGAGAGAGAGAGAATTTCAGCCTGACAGATTTTGTCTGACTCTGTTGAGGCATTGGCCAACATTTCTGTGGCAGTTTTTGTCTTTTATTTTCCTTTCAGATGAAAACTTGAAAACACATTTTTGTGTAGTACTGACCACACTCACTTCCCTTGTACCCATTCCCTGTATAACCAAAAAGAATTCTTCTATGTAAAGATTTTAAAGACTCTTTTTAACAGTGATGTAGATAAGTTTCTCATGTGATGTGTAATTAGTGTGTTTTTAGTGGTTTTTGAGAAGTGGTAATGCATAATGAACATCTTTGCTTGTACCTTTGTAAACACATGAAGGGAAAAGTATGCACTAGGAAAATATACTGCATAGCAAGAACAAGCTATTTATATTTCAACATTTGTATGTTTAAAGCTTGTAAGTATGAAAATCTTGGCTCTTTGGTATGCTTGTAAGTTAAAAATAATTTCTGTTTACTTAGTAAGTGGTAGGTACCTTCCCATTTCTTTTCCCAGGACCATAGAAACCATCTCAGCATGCATGGACTTCTGTATGCAGTATTCATTAAACAATGTTATAATCTCTAAAACATAGCAAATGACTCTACAAAATAATAATAATAATACAAAGGACAGTACATAATCACAATTATTTTCCTTCAAAAATTTCTTCTGACCATCAGCATTGCAAGCTTATCTAAATGGGAAGCTTCAGTGGGTGAGGCTTTAATTGCCACAGCAGCAAGGAAGTGAACAGGAACGTGAGATTATGTCCACAGAGACCCCATCATTTTGTATGACAAAGTGGGGGTCTCACTAGCCTTACTGCTCTAGTACTCCAGTCATGTGACTGCAGCTACTACATAGGAAGATGAATACTGGCACCTCTTCTGCTCTGACTGCAGAAACACACTGACCTATATATATGACTTCCCACACGTGCCCAACTTGTGACATCAGCCTAGGCTTGCTAACGTAACCTGTGCCTGAAGCTGGAGACTTTTTTTGGAATTGATCATGCTACAGTAAGTTATACGGTAGAGTGAATGAACAAATTCTGACAGCTCACAGCAGGTCTAAAGTATGAAAAGTGTGAGAGAGGTTTCATATTTTCATCATTGCTATATGTCATTCTGACACAAGAGGAGTCTTTTAAATCATGCATGGGTTGCATTAAATGTAAATATGATCCATATTACCATTCATGAACATGGAAAAATATTTTGGCATGTATAATAAGCTTACACATTTATAGGGTTTATGAGGTATTTGTGGTTTACTGTGTGATGCTCTGAGTAGCTCTGACTATGCAGCATGACAGTGTAGAATGGTTAATGAATTCACAAGAAAGTGAAACAGTATGGTTGTGCCCTAAATTGAGATAATATCCTGCCATTTTGCTGAAGGGACTGAGGAAACCCATGAAAAAGGATGTTGTTCTCTTTGGACCAAGAAATGAACTAGGTACCTCCTAGATGCAACATTTACTTGGGTCATCTTTCATCGAAGCTAAGTCCAGATGTGGAGTGTACTTCCCATTATGCCACTTCCATCCACAATATCACAACAGGCAGCTGACTTTTCCACCTACTGTGCAAAATACATGCTGTGAGGTAGCACTTATTTGTGATGCTAAAGTGTAAGTTACCTAGTTCTGCTGTGAACGTTGTTGTCATGATAATTCTGGAGATACACTTTGCTTCTTCATACTGCATTCATAATAGTTTTTTGTAAGTAGATAAGTGATGTATGTGTGTGTATGTTATCTCATAGCTATACACAAACACACACACACATGTACATACATTCCACAGATCCATGAATCATTTAGAGTAACTGTAGACTGTGAAATAAGTTATCAAATGCAAAACACCGATAAGTGTAATTTTAAGCATTATTAAGATAAATTTCTGATAAGTCCTTGAATATATGACAAGTAATTATATTATTGATTTGTAGTATACAACAGTAGTGATAGAAGGTGGATCTTTTCAAACAGGTCCACCAGAATAAGAACTCTCCACCCCACCCACCCAACCACCCACGGCCCCTTCTGCCTGTAATTGAAAAGACCCAGTCTTCAAAATGTGACATGAAAACAACCAAGGGAGTGGACAATGTCCAAAATACTAGTGAATTTTAAGAAATAGTGTGTATGTATTTGAAGCTCAAAAAGTGATCTTCATCAATAGACCATATTGAAGAGGTAAGAATTTATATACTGTCCAATTTAACTATTAGACTGCCATCTTGATTTTTATGCTTTTTTTGTGCCTGGCCACTGCATGAGATACACGTTCTTTGGCTTTCATAGACATTAACAAGGGTTGCATTTCTGCAAGTAGTAGTGAGTGGCTACACACCTTGCAAGTTTGCATGTAACCAGCAGGCATGTGATGGTGGCATGACAACATATCAAGGTATAACAAGGTGACTGCCATGACACAAATAAAAGGGTCTTGTAGGATACACCAGTGTCAATCATGGCAGTCAACATGGTAATCATAGTAACGATAATGAAGTGAGGTAGAAGTATGAACAAGAACTCTGTATTGCCTTGCTTCTAATGCAAGGGAATTTTCATTACATGAAAAAATAATGCCCTCTAAGTTCTGCATTTTATACCATGTGGCTATCATTTGTTCAGGTGGAAATCTGTTAAAAGAAATTAAGTACAGTAACATTGCTCATTGCATTCCAGAACAAAATCATTGGTTGTGGGCAGATAAAAAATATATGGCATGGTGGCTATGTATAACTCCCCTGTAGTGATAAAAGAAATGTTGATCCCTAGAACAATGCTGTCTCAAGGTTTGTCTTGCATGAAGGACCATGTACGTTGCACAACAAGTAAACAGTATTTGGATATTATTTGGGACCCAGTTAATAAGGGACAAGTGACCAGTTTTGGTAGCAATTCCTTCAGTCTGTAAGCAAAGAGTGTAGATATACTGAAGATCTGAGAAATAGAGCACTTAGACATTAAGAAGAGTATACTGTGTGTGTGTGTGTGTGTGTGGTAATTTTACTGGTTGAATTTTACAATGTAATTTTCACCCATTGCTTTTGTAGAAATTTATATTTATCTCATAGTTTCAAATGAATATGTTGGGAAGAGTAAGATATTGCCTTCAAGTTTACATGATGCACTTACGTGTATGGCAAAACTGGGTGATCCTGAAAAGGGCAGGGAGACAATAATTCAAAAGAAGATTATGAATACAATATAATAACCATGCTGCAATGTAGAAGTAGAATACTGGTAATTAAATCAGTTCATGATATAACAGTGCAGAAAGCAGAAATTAAATTTTAAGGAGTGAGTGGGTATAAGCAAAAAATTTTAGAGAATGTAAAGCTACCAAAGACGGAAACAAAGTTGTACTACCATCCCATCAGAAATATTGGAAGACTAATGCAATGGTGGTCATATGAAGTATAGGATGTAGCCAAGTGAGGTCCAAATTGTAAAGCTTTGAGCTATTGGCATAATCATTATGATTGCTGGAGCCACTTTGTGCATTAGCAGGTAGACACACCATTTAGTCATTTTAGTAAATTGGCTAATTATTGCCTAGTAATGTAAAATGTGCACTGCATTATCCTGTAGTTGCAATTGTCAACATGCTCTGTAGGTGTAATATTGATGCAGCCACTTGAACTACAGACTTAAAATCAAGTTGTCTTGCTGCTGAGCCTGCACACATATTCCAGTTTGTTGCATTAATTGATTAAATGCATATGTAGGCCGCATTACAGAATGTGTAACAGAGGTGAAAGTGGTACAGTGTGTTTTTCATTTGTCTTCTCTTCCTCCATTCCTGAGGGTCTCTGACAATTGCTTGTCTGATTTTTATTTCCATTATATTTAAATCTTCTTCAGCCTTGTTCCCCCAACTGTTATGTGGTCTTCCTCATTTCCTTGTTCCTTCCATTGTAGCTGTTACAGTTTGTTGGCTTTGCATTCTTCCAGCATGGCCATACCATATTAATTGGGAGGATTTTGTAAATTTTACAGTATCTGTCCCTTGCATAATTTATTTTCTTGTTTTTGATTATTCTTCAGCGATCTCAGTTTGTGTGTTCGTTTCTTCCTTGGCTGTTGTCCAGGCTTCTGACCCATAAGCCAGTTTGGGTCATACTAGGGTTTTATATAGTCTTAATTTACTGGTTTCTCATCCATTATTTGGCAGGGGGTTTTACCCGCATTAATTTTTTTTTACATGATTGGCACACTATTTTTTAAGTTTACTGTGCATGTTTGTAGCTGGAGGATAAAAATATGAAGCTTTGAATTAGGTATTATTTCCTCCATACTGTAAATATTAAGTTCTTACCTTGCTATGTTAAAATTCACCATTTTATGTGACCAGGTG
>Ga0209755_10005297_pt1 | contig 14730 bp, 8 predicted proteins | sample TergutCo191P1_FD_187301 | JGI IMG/M metagenome (GOLD analysis project Ga0209755, IMG submission 187301) | Cornitermes sp. P1 segment gut microbial communities from Petit-Saut dam, French Guiana - Co191P1 (SPAdes) (version 2) | ecosystem: Host-associated > Arthropoda: Insects > Digestive system >... | reverse complement strand
GCCTGCCTCTCTTTCATGTTCAACCCCATTCGGACGCCCTCCTGCCGGCGTCCCTAGTCTAATTTGGGTAACATTTTCTATTTGAGGCACGGCCTCCTTTCGGTAACATTTTCAGTGAGGCAACGCGGTCCCTTGTAAAATCGTCGGGCAGGCGGTACAATATGGAGAATGAACCAGGTATTTTCGTTGATGCTGTTGCTTACGGCAGGTCTTGGGTTGCAGACGGAAAGGCTTCCCGAGTGGATGCTTCCTCTTAGGGAGGCGATTTACGAACAGGTGCTTACGGCGGAACAGATAAGGCCGCTGTACCTTGCCGCAAGCGCGGCGGCAAGACAGCATACCGCCGGCGTAAACCGGTATATGGCCCTTTCCCGCGCATCGTTCTTTATGGGCCGGGCCCTGCTCTTCGAGGAACGGAATTCGGAAGCCCGACCCTACTTCGCCGAAGGCCTGCGGCTCGCGGAGATTGCCGTGGAAGCGGCCCCCAGCGCGGAGGCCTGGGTTCTGCGGTCGGAAAACCTCGGCCATCTTATACAGGCGGACGGCAGAACAACCTTCGCCATGGCAAACGGCCTTGACGTGGAAAGGTTCGCCAGAAACGCGCTGGAGATCGACCCCAGAAACGCCGCCGCCCAGCACACACTGGCCGCCCGCTGGGTTTTCGCCCCGCGCCCCTTCAACAACATAAGGCGCGGAATCGAAATGATGGAGGCGATTCTGGAAAACGCCGACGTGGGAAGAGACGATCTTTTCAACGTGACCTCGTCTATTGGCTGGGCGCACGTCCAGCAGAGGAATTTCAGCGAGGCGATTCCGTGGCTTGAAAGGGCACTTGAGGTCTACCCCACGAACCGGTTCGCTGCGGGACTTCTCGAAACCGCCGAGGCCGGCGGCGGCGGCAGGAGAAGGTCCCGGTAGGAAGGCATGTTCGAATTCCTCTTCGAGGTACTAAGCCCGTTCTACTACCCTGCCCTGCTTGTCGTGGGAAGCTACTTTTTTCTTCTGTCCCTGGCAAACCACTACGAAATGTGGCGTTTTACCTACGCGCCGGAAATTTTCGACGGACCCATGGTCTCGGTGCTGATCCCCGCACGAAACGAGGAGGAACACATCGAGCACTGTCTGGCCTCCCTGCGGAGTCAGGTGTACGCGAACTACGAGATACTGGTGCTTAACGACAACTCCACCGACAGGACCCTGGAAATATTAAACCGCATAGCCGGCACGGACAGGCGCGTACGGGTCTTCGACGGAAAGCCCCTACCGGAAGGCTGGTACGGCAAGCCCTTCGCCCTGCATCAGCTTACCGGGCAGGCCAGGGGCGAGATACTCATCTTTACAGACGCGGACACGGTACACGGCCCCACCAGCGTATCCTGGGCGGTTACCAACCTTCAACGCCTGAAGGCGGACATGGTTTCCGGCTATGTCGGACAGATATTCAAAAGCTTCGGCGAAATCGTGACGGTTCCCCTGATGTTTTTCCTTACAGGCTTCGTCATTCCCCTGTTCATGAACCGACTTGTCAGAAAGTCATGGTTTTCCGCCGCGATAGGCCAGTTTATCGCCATAAGACGCGAGGTGTTCGATGCGATAGGCGGTTGCGAGTCGTTCAAGAAAAAAACCAGCGAGGACATCTACATGAGCCGCTACGTGAAAAGCAGGGGCTACAACACACGCTTCCTCAATATCGCCGAACATGTCAAGTGCAGGATGTACAACGGCTACCAGGCTGCGGTGAGCGGCATAGGCAAAAACATCTTCGATTTTCTGGGGAAAAGCACGGCCCTGCTGTTCCTCCTGATAATCCTGGTCTTCTTCTTCCTGTTTTTCCCCCTCCCCCTCCTGTTTCTGTGCATCGCCACTTCCAGCCCCTGGACACCGCACATATTCGTCGTGGTAATACTTTACACCCTTACATGGCTGTTCATGTTTCTGGGCCAAAGGTTAAACTGGTGGTACGGCCTGTTGTGGCCCCTGCTGTTCCTTAACCTTATCTACATGGCGACCTGGTCATGGTTCAGGACAGTTTCGGGCAGGGGATTTAGCTGGAAGGACAGGGAGGTAAGCTGATGCCATACAAGCGCGGTCGCCCGGTAATAGACCTTTCCATTTGGTTCAGGCTGGCCTCGGCGTGGACTTTCGCCATGCTGGTGCCCACCGTCGCCAACCTGTTCAACTTTATGCAGCACGGTACAAGGTACAAGCACCGCTGGCGAATCTACGGCATACGCCGCGCCATAACGGTTTCGAACCACACAACTTTTCTTGATCCGGTAAAAATTTCCTGTCTTACCTTTCCCCGGCCAATCTTCCAGACCCTACTGGAGGCGACCGTGGAATTCCCCGTGCTGGGAACCCTTACCCGTCTTCTCGGCGGCGTTCCCATCCCGGCGGAAAGATCGGGCTTTAAAAAAATCGCCGCAATATGCGACAGGGCTTTTAAGTACCGAAGGTACCTGCATTTTTACCCGGAGGGCGAGTGCTTCCTGTACAACCAGCAGATAAGGCAGTTTCACTCAGGCGCGTTCAAGATTGCCGCCGAGCTGGACGTTCCAGTAATCCCCATGGTAACGGTTTTTTCCGAAGGCCCGTTTAGGCCGTGGTCCTTCCTTGGCCGTTCCATACCGCTGGAAACGCTTGTCGTGCTTGAGCCGGAATACCCGGCGGACTACATAAGACGGGATTCCAAAGGTGAAATCTCTTATAAGTCGGTCAAGGAATTCGCCGAGGCGGTGCGACGGAAGATGCAGGCGGAGATAGATCGCCGGGGCGGATCCCACGCCTTTTTCCGGGGACAGATGGAACGGATAAAAGGGCTTAACGACTAGCGAATCGCTAATCGTAAAACAGGCACAGCCCAAAAACGGCCCTTGCCCCGCCTTCCCTTAGCGCGGCGGCGCAGGCCTCCAGCGTGGAACCGGTCGTCATTACGTCGTCTATGACGAGCGCGGTTTCCGGCGCACGGCGTACGGGCACGATGCGCCCCCGGAGATTGGTCCTGCGGCTTTCCCGCCCAAGCTCCTTCTGGCTTTCCGACGGCAGACGACGCAGACACCGACTGACCCGGAGCCCCCCGAAAGAACCGCCCGCCGATTTCCTTTCCAGAAGCCGCGCCAGATACTCGATTTGATCCCAGCCCGTCCTGCGGATCCTGCCCGGACGCGGCGGAACCGGCACCAAGGAAGCACACGAAAGAGACCCCCAGTGCCCCAGAAGCTCCAGCGTTTTTTCCGCAAAGAAATTCCCCAAAGCAAGGTTTTTGCCGGACTTGTACTCGAAAAGCAGTCTCCGGTATTTCCCCATGTAGGGAAACAGGACACGGACGCCCTCCAGCGCAGACCCGACGTTTTCACTTTCGGGAAAGCCGCCCGGGGCATCTCCGGGCTTTCGGCAGGAAAGACAGCGGTCGCGTTCGGACACAAGGGGTCTGCCGCAGTAGCCGCAGGTTTTCCCGGAAAGGCTTTCGTCAAGCTCAAGCTCGATCCCGGCACGGCAGTCCCCGCACAGGCCATACCACGATTCGGTGGCACCGACAAGGCCCGTGCCGCAAAGCGAGCATCCAAAGGGGAAAAGGTATTCCCGCACAAAAAAAGCCGCCCGACGAAAGCCGAACGGCAGGGTTCCAAAATAGTTTTGCGTCATACTTTATTAATGGCGCAAAACAGCGTTTTGCTTGGGTTTTTCAGCCGAATTCGTCAAAAAGCGACGGGGTTGAATCCGTGGGCCCGCCGGCTTTGGGTTTCGGGGTCTGTGCGGGCGGGTCGGGTACAAAAACACCGGCGATACGCCGCTTCCATTTGCTTATAAGACCAAGGGCCTCGATTGGCGTTATCAGGTTCGGGTCAAGATCGCGAAGTTCCCCAAGGACGGCGGCGGTATCCGCCGGCAGACCGCCGGATACGCCCATTGCGGCAGGTTTTTCCTCAGGTTCCACCCGGGGTGTTTCCGGCCGCCGGTCGGCAGAGTCCCCGGCCGTGCCGGAAGGCAGGGCTCCGCGCAGACCGGCATCCCTTTCGCGAAGCCGCGCCATGATTTGCCGTGCCCGGTCCAGCACCGAGTCGGAAAGCCCGGCAAGACGGGCGACGTGTATGCCGTAGGATTCCGAAGTGGGGCCATCCCGCAGCCTTCGCAGAAAAACAATCTGCCCGTCCTTTTCCCGTACCTCCATCGATCGGTTTATCACGCGGGGATGCGACAACATGGAGAGCTCGTGGTAGTGCGTCGCAAAAAAGGTCCGGCAGCCCACCCTGCCAAGAAGCTCCTCGCTTACCGCCCATGCAATGGAAAGCCCGTCGTTGGTGCCCGTGCCCCTGCCTACCTCGTCCATTATTACAAGGCTTTTTTCGCCGGCGGTGTTTAGGATACAGGCCGTCTCGTTCATCTCGACAAGGAAGGTCGATTCGCCTCTGGCAAGATTGTCCGATGCGCCAACGCGACAGTAGATCCTGTCGCACAGGCCAATCCTGCCTCCGTTTGCCGGGATAAAGCTTCCCATCTGGGCCATAAGCGCGATAAGCGCGGCGGAACGAAGATACGTGGACTTTCCCGCCATATTCGGGCCGGTTATCATCGCGAAGAAAGGGGCTTCCCGGACGGCGGACGCTTCGGCGTTTAGCATTATGTCGTTGGGGATAAACTCCCCGCGGCCAAGGTGCACCTCCACCACCGGGTGGCGGGCGGCCTGAATTTCAAGCGCGGTGGAATCGTCCAGCTCCGGGCGCACCCAGCCACGCAGCGAGGCGGCACGGGCAAGGGACTGTGCCACGTCCAGCTCGGCAATTCGGCAGGCCTCGGCGGAAATCTCGCCAAGCACCTGTTTCGCCTTCTCCCGAATCTCGATAAAAAGACTGCGCTCAAGCCCGAAAATCCTGTCCTCGGCCCCGTTAATGTCGGATTCAAGGGCGACAAGACGTTCCGTGGAAAAGCGTTCCCCACCAACAATACCTTGCCGACGGATAAAGTGATCGGGAACCTTGGAAAGGTGCAGTTTGGTAACCTCGAAAAAGTAACCGATGAGCCGGTTGTACCGTATCTTTAGGCTCTGGATACCCGTCGCAAGCTTTTCCTCCTCCAGATACGTCTCCAGAAGCTTCCTGCCGGAATCGCGCAGGACGCGCAGCGAGTCAAGCTCGGGGCTGTAGCCCCCCCGGATCAGGTTTCCCTCGGTTAGGACAATGGAAGGCTCGTCGCAGATGCCCCTTTCCAGCAGATCCCGCAGGTCCATAAGTTTGGCAAAGCCTTCGGCCCCAGCCCTCCCGCCGGAGTCGGTGTCCAGTTCGCAGTGCAGGTTAAGACCGTCCCGAAGATCCTTTATGCCCATGCAGGAAACCAAGGCGTTTTTGATGGAAACCATGTCCTTGCCGTGGGCCCTGTCCATCGCCAGCCGCGAGGAAAGGCGTTCAAGGTCCGGGGTTTTCCCAAGAATATCCCGCAGAACACCAAGGCTTGCCTGATCGCGGTACAGGGTTTCCACCATGTCAAGACGGGCGCGGATCCTGCCAAGGTCGCGAAGAGGGTGCAGGATACGCCGGCGCAACAGGCGTTTTCCCATGGCGCAGCGGGTCTCGTCCATTACCTCCAGCAACGTGAACTTGACGGAGCCATCGCGGAGATTCCGCACAAGCTCCAGATTTCGCTGGCTGGACTCGTCTATGCCCACGAACTCGCCGTCCCGGTACACCGTTATGGAACGGACGTGGGGAAGCAGGCTTCTTGCGGTACCGTCAAGGTATTCCAGCAGGGCACCGGCGGAAAGAATCTCCGGGCTGTCATCCTCAAGACCGAAACCCTTAAGACCGGCCACGCCGAACTGCCGCTCAAGCTTTTTTTTCGCCCCGTCCATGTCAAAGAGCCAGTCGGCCCAGCGGTTCAGCACCAGCCCCGGACGATCACACAGGGCACGGGCCACGCAGGAGTTTTCCTCCAAAAGGGATTCCTGCACCAGTATTTCCCGCACCTGCAAACGCTCAAGCTCCTGACTAAGACTGTCCACCGACCTTAGTGATCCCTGGGATGAGTGTTCCTTTGACAAATCCCCGAATGGGAACGAGGTAGCGTAAAAGCCGCCCGTGGAAAGATCGATATAGGCAAACGAACAGAACTGTCCCTTAACGGACAGGGCGGCAAGGTAATTGGACTGTCCCCTGTCAAGGTAATCCTCGTCCACGGTGGTTCCGGGGGTTATCACCTCGACAACCCGCCTTTCCATCACCTTCTTTCCCTTGGCCGCCTGATCCGAAACCTGTTCGCAAATGGCGATTTTTTTCCCGTGCTTCAAAAGCCGCCCGATATACGAATGCGCGGCATGGTACGGAATACCGCACATGGGAAGCCCGTTGCGATTGGTAAGGGTAAGGTTTAAAAGGGCGGAAACTTCCTTGGCATCCTCGGCGAACATCTCGTAGAAATCGCCAAGTCGGAAAAACAGCACGTTTCCTCGGTTTTCCCGCTTTATCGCTCGGTACTGCTCCAACATGGGACTTAAACGGGCTTCTGGCATACAGGACTCCTACACGCTGGAATCAGACTACCGTCAGCGTAAAAGAAATCCGACGGCTTCGCAAGGGGAAAAAAGGGTAAAATGCAACCTTAAAGGAGCTTCGTCGGCATAAAATCAGCGGCGGCGGGCAAGAAGGCTGTCGATCAGGCTGTCGGTGATGTCAACGGTGGTACTGTGCCAAAGAATGCTGGGGTTGTCGTTAAGGTTAAGCACCATGGTAAACCCTTCCCTTTCGGCGACAAAGCGAATCTCGCTGTATATCTGACCCAGAAACTCGTCGGAATGGGCAAGAGCCCTGCGTCTGGCCTCAAGCTCGGCGGTTCTGACCGCGTGGAATTCCCGCAGGAATTCCGTCCTGGCGCGAATGTCGTTTTCCAGACGCAGGGCCAGAATCTGATCCCCCGCCGCAAGCGCGCCCACGCGCTGGGAATTAATGCCCTGTATTTCCTGAGTCATCCTGTTAATCTCGGCCTGAATCGCCGCGCTGTCCTGTTCAAGCTGCCGCACCGGGCCGGATTCCAGAAAGAAAACCGAATAAACCCGGGTCAGATCCACAACGGCAAAACGGGTAAGCTGCTGGGCGGAAACCACGGCAGAGATACCGAAGACAAGTAAAACAGCAACCACAATTCTTTTCACACCAACCCCCTAAAACGTAACGGCAATCGAAAGTACGGGATCCAAGCCGGGGAATCCCCCCCGACCCGTCTCCGGGTTGAAGCCACTTCCCCTAAACAGGCTTCCCTGTTGCCACTGGACCCCACCATCAATCACCCTAAAACGGCTTGCCAAGCTAAGTCTAAACGGGAATTGGGGAATGGTAAAGCGCAGACCCCCACCCAGACTAAAGCGCATGTTTTCCAAGCCAAAGTTGCCACTGGCAAAATAGTAGCCAATCTCGGTTTCCACGCCGGCAGCGTCAAAGAAAAAGTCCCATGCCAAAAGGCCAGGTACCAAAGGCATACGAAGCTCCACCCAGTTGTTCCACAGGGCATGTCCCTTGTTGCGAAACTCCGAACCCCAGCCCCTGGCAATGAACATGCCGTCCAAGGCCAGCCTGTTGGCATCCTCTATGGTAAGCTCCCTGCCGCCGGGCTGGTCGAAAATAAAGGACAGCCCCGTATGCAGACCCAACGTCATCCTGAAATTCCAGTTTTCGGTAACCGGCACACTGAACAGGGGTATGAAAAGCTGGGCACTTACGTCGCTTCGCATGTAGTGTTCCCGCTCGACATCAAGCAGACCGTGAAGGGCCATGCGCCCGAACAGGTAATAGCCCCTTGAAGGGTCGAAAAACAGGTCCCGGCGGTCAAGCGCGACCGAGCTCCAGACCGAATTCATCGGTGTCCACCTGTTGTTTCCCTCGCGCAGGGCGGGATCGAAAGGACGGTACACGGTGTCGTCGTATCCGATCCTGATAATACCGCCCCTTATCCCGCCGCCAACGGAAAAGTTCCCCACAGGGGTAAACCAGCGGTAGCCTGTGGAAAAACCAAGCGACACATAGGTACGCTGGAAGCCCATAAGGAATTCCCTGGGGGGCAACCTGTTCGCGGCGACAAATTCCTCCCACGACGCAAAGCCGTCCGGGAAGGCGAAGGGCTCGTTGCCTTCGAAAAACGGCGCACTGTTGTTCATCGCCGCAAGCCGTCTGGACCAGTCCACGGAAAAATCGAAACCGCCGGAAAGCGGCAGACCAAAAAGCCACCGCTGATGATAGGAAAGAGAGGAACTGACCGTCTGAGGCGAAGCGTTGATGTCAAAGCCAATCTGGTTGCCAGAGCCCCGGAAGTTGATGTCGTTCAACCTGAAAAGAAGGGAAACGGGAAACGTGTCCGGTTCCGCACTGCCGGAAAACGTAAGACCAAACTGCAGTTCCGTGGTGGGCTGTTCCTCGACGACAAACACAAGGTCCATAAGGCCCTCGGCACTGCCCGGCGGCGTTTCCGGCATGACCACGGAAAAATACCGCAGGTTCATAAGGTTGCGCCAGGCCTCCTCGACCTTGGTTCTGGAGAAAACGTCGCCGGGTACCAAGGGAATTTCACGGAGTATCACATCGGTTCTGGTCCTGTTGTTCCCCACGATGGAAATGCTTTCGATGTGCGCCCTGCCCCGTTCAATGATAAAGACATGGTAGGAAACAGTGTTGTTCACCATGTCCCTTCTCTCGTCGGTGCTTATGGTGTTAAAGATATAACCGTTCTCGAAGTAAAGATCGGCAACCCTCTGCAGATCCATGGCAACCCTGCGGGCATTGACAACCTCCCCGGGTCTGGATCGTATAAGGTCCGAAAGCGTTTCGGTTGAAAATATCCTGTTGCCCTCGAAGGTAACGCCGGCAAAGGTGTACTGCGGCCCCTCGCTTATGTTGAAGGTAAGAATGAGGTTGTTATTCCCCCGCGCGTCCCTGACGACCTCCCGCGTAACGTCCAGCACCGTCGCGTCGATAAAACCCCTGTCGTGGTAGTACATGGCCAGTGCGGCGCGATCGGCGATAAGCCTTGCCTCGTTGAACGCGCCGTCCCTGCCGAAGCCTCTGGTCCGCAACGAGAGCTGTCCCCTAAGAGTCCGGTCGGAAAAGGTGTTATTTCCCTCGAACCTAATCTCCTGAATGGTAATCCTTTCGCCCTCGGTAATATGAAAGGCAAGGACGGTGTTATCGCCGACCTCCTGTAGCTCCGACCTGACCTGCACGTCCGGAAAGCCCCTTTCAAGGTACAGGTTGACAATCGCCTGTTCGTCAAGGTGTATCCTGACATGGTTTACGACATCCCTTACGCTGGTGGAAATGGTATCCAGAAGCGCGTTTCGCCTGACCGCCGAATTCCCTATAAAGCTGATCCTGTCAACAATCGGGCGTTCGGTAACGGCGAAGCGGATTATAACCTCGTTGCCGGCGGGATCGGCGCGAACCACGCTGGGCTCTATCATGTCGAAATACTCAAGGGCCCAGAGCATCCCCTGCATTTCCCAGAAAAGCGAATAGTCGAACGGGCGGGCCCTAAACGGGTTTACAACCCCCTCCAGATCGGCGGCCCTGACGTTTCGCAGCCCCACAAAGACAACGTCCCTGATTGGCCTTCCAAGATACCATCCTTCCTCTTCCTGGGAAAAACCAGCCGCAACCGTAAATGTAAAAGCAATCGCAAGAAAAACCGTTCGAAGTAAATGGCCGCGCATTAGTGCTCCTAAAATAGCCTACTCAAGGTAAGGGTAATAGAGTTATCGTTTACAAACCAGTTTTCCGGGGACGTAGGGACAAAATCCCAGCGTATACGGAGATTGTAGTCGTTTATCACCGGCCCCTGAAAGTCAAAGCCGATATCCGGCTGTAGGACCAGCCCGCCCCACTCAGCCCTGTTTGCGTCATGGCGCATGGAAAGCATTCCCTGAACAAACATGTTCTGCCCGACGTACTTACCCCCGAAAATCGTAGTGTTATCAAGATAGTTACCTAACCTGCCGTTTATGTCAACATGTGGCTGCATAAGCCCCGTCTGCGTAAACAGGAAGTTCTGCAGTGCCTGTGTTCGTATACTGAACATGTCCAGCCGCGTAAAGTTACGGATATACCTTTCGACCTCCCTCACGACTGTGAACTGCGCCAGGAGGTCGGAAGTAGTTACCAAAAACGCCCGCATGGGATCGATGCCTTCCGCACCGGCGATATTCTGTCCCAAAAGCGTGAAAATTTCCACCTGGGAAAGCGGCGGGGACGATTCGAAACGGGCGGTAAACGAGGTCAGCGGTGCATTGTCCACAATCATCGACAAGGTTACGGGCCCGTTTTCGTTGCGGTCCCGTACCTCGGCGCGGGCCGTAATGGTGGGATCGAAATTAAGCTCGTTTTCCCGGAAGATCAAAAGGCCGGATCTTATGTAAAAACTCCTCTGGAAATAGAAAATCTCGCCACCCCGCACCCTAACGTCGCCCGTAACGGAAAACTGCCGAGCCGCGGAATCGGCGGTAACGTAGACCCTTGTCCCCATTTCCGGGGTGGCCCTGACAATGGGGAACCGGGCGGTGGGATAAAGGAATTCCGCGACGGGACCTGTGGTAACCGTTACATTGGCAGACAGGGGTATCCTTACCCCGGCGAAGGGCTCCCCTCCATGCCCTATCTCGTCGGTATTGACACCCATCCGGGCGTTATTGGCCCACAGATCGCCGGAATGGATAAAGGCGCGGTCCTCCATGGAAACGTTGAACCTGCCGGCAACGTCACCGCTGGCCATAAAGCCGGTAAAATCAAGGTCGAAGGGAATCGGCGTTTCCCGGGGTACGGCGATATCTATGCTAAAAGTGTCCGGTATCCAGCGTTCGAAGCTGAACCGGGCGGTTACCGTACCCGCGCCGTTTCCCACGGCCGTGGGCACCGGGCCGAAACGAATTTCGTCCCCGTCAAACACGGCGGTAAAGGGAATCGGGCGCAGTTCCACGGGTATGACCTGGGGTATGTGGATACGCACGCCGGTGCCTCTGGCCTGACCGTAAAACTCCGGATCGCGAAGTGTTCCCCTTATGTCTATCGAGGCGGTAACGTAGCCTTCGCTTATAAAGAAATCATCGAGCACCGGCAGGATGGCGAAAAGCCCCGCAAGATCTATGAAAAGGTCGTTGCAACGGGCGTTGATCCGGTTGTCCCTTATAGTGCCGATGACGGATCCCCGGACAGGGAAGGGACTGGAAAGGGCCAGAAAGAAATTGTCGTTTCGGTCCATCTGAAAGCGAAGCATGTTACGCGGCCCACCGGAAACGGAAACCGCCGCCCCGTCCCGGGAAAACACGAAGTCGAAGTCCTGAGCCTCGGCACCCTCGCCGTAGCTGAACCCCCTGACCCGGAGCCTCCCGGAAAAGGAACTCAGGGCGTTGCCGATTTCCAGCCAGGATTCAGGGGCATCAAAACCGGCCTCAAGCAACACCGCACCCTCAACGGGCCTTCGGCCAAGCACCCCGCCGAATTCCGCCATGGCACGGGCCGCACCCTCCTCGCGACTAAGGGTAAAGTCGGAAACATTACCCTCAAGCTCGGCAAAACTCAGCCGCAGATCGTTCAGCGTAAATCTTCCGCTGTCCATTCCCGCGCGGACGCTGGCCGTGAATTCCCCGGCACCGATCCTTCCGTTTACCGAGAAAAGGTCCAGTTCGGCGTTAAAGGAATCTGCATCGGAGGAATCCCACGACAGGTTAAGGTCCCCGCTGGCGGTGGTATGTCTAAGGTTTCCGGAAAAGCGGTACAGCCGCATGTTGTCCCCGGAAAGAACAAGGTCAAGATTCCCGTCCGTAAACGTTCCGGTCGCAAGGTAGGATTCAAGCCCGTAGTTTACAAGGAACCTTCCCGTTACACCGGAAAAGCCGTCCAGCCAGTAAAAGTCCGCGCTACCGGAAAGCGGGCCGACGGCATCCTCGTAAAAAAGCACCGGGAAAACCGCGCCCCTCTCGTTGGCACTGCCGGAAACCAGAATCCGCGCCAGCCCGGCGGGGCCCGCAATGTCGGACACCTCCAGACGTTCCAGCCCCATCGACCACAGGCCCGACATGTCAAAGTCCAGATGCGCGTCCACGGAAAGCAGGGCCGGATGCCCAAGGAAAGGAATGGGAAACTCGTCCGCCCGGACATGGCCGGAGTATTCCCCGCCTTCCCGGTAGGCTAGGTTTATGTCAAGGTCGTTGGACCCGCGAATGAGTATGGAATTTCTGCCAAAAGAACCTTCGACAAAGTACCCGAGGCCCCGGTAACCGGCATTAAGGTAAAAGCTTACGGCCCGCCGGGTACCGTCCGGCGGGGCGGCAAAGTCGGCACTGCCCGAGAATATAAAGGCCTCGTCCCCCAGCGAAAGACTGCTTTCGCCAAACCTTATGCCGCTTTCCGTCCCGGACAGGGAGATGATGCCCCCCAGATCCCCGCCGGAAAAAACAATCGCGGGAGCGTAGTACCACAGCTCGTTAAAGTCCGTGTGCAGGGAAACATTGGTGCTTACGACGGTGCCGTTCCAGAGAAAGGCGTTGACCGGAGCAGGCAGAGAGGAGCCTCTGGGCATGGCAATTTCGACTATGTCCCGCACGGGGAACGAATCCACCCGGACGGTCGCGTCCAGGCGCTGAGGGGCGGAACCAAGGGAACCCTGCAACCGTACCCTCCCCTGGCCGTTGTCCACGGGCCACAGCAGGGAAGCCCCAAAACTCATATCCCCGTTGCGGGGACGCAGGGTCGCGCCCAGAACGGCGGTACCGGTGTCCCCTACCCTTAGGGCATCCGTGGACAGGCTTATTTCGCCGTCCAGGGTCTGTATCAAGATGTCCGCGTTAAGCTCCCGCATCCGCGCCACGCTGAAACCGTCAAGCGAAAGCTCCCCGTCAATGGCAAAAGAACCAAAGGAGGCACCTCCCGTAAAAGCGATACTTCCGAAGAAACGCGCGTCCGGATCGTCCGTTTCGGGAACGGAAAGATAAAGCGTGTTTACGTCAAGCCCGTTTTCGTCACCCCGAAGGCTTACCTCGAATACCGCCACCTCGTACACATGGGAGCCCCCACTGGGGGAGCCCCCACTGGGGGAACCTTCCGAGGACGTACCGGCAAAATTCACCGCATACTCCAGACCACCGTACTGCCCCCGCAACAGCGTTGCCTGGCCGGAAAGCTCGATGTCCGCGGCCTGACGGAAAGGCTCCAGCCCCCCGGAAAGCATTACAAAGTCGCCCAGCCTGAAATTCCAGGTGTCCACGCTGGCATCAATGGCACCGTCCGCGAAACTGTATTCCAGCGACACGTCAAGGGGGAACCTGTCGGGCACTTTCCGCAGGGCGAAAAGACTGTCCCGCAGGGCAACGGAAAAGCTCATCGGGCTGGAACTAAGGGCATCCCCCGTGATGGCGGGTATCGTGAAAAACCCGTCACCTTCCCTGGAGTCGACACAACCCGAACCGTGAAGGCGCATCTCAAACTGCACACCGACGGGTGCCACAATCGGCTGCGACATCGATAGGCTTACGTTCCATCTGCCGTCCAGATTTACCCGCGAGCCGTCTATCCCGGAATTAAGGTTAAAGGTGTCCACCTGAAGCCAGTCGCTCGCTCCCCTTACCACGAAGGTGCCGTTGCGTACCTGCACGGTAATGTCCCCGGGAAACGTAAGGCCGATGGGCCGGGAATCGCCGTTCCGTCCGTTGGAGCCGGCAAGGGAATCCAGCAGGGTCAGAATGTCGTCGTCCCGCGCCGTGTTCAGGTCGATAACGGGCGCGTCAAGGATCAGGGAGCGGACGTTTAGGGTTCTTCTGAACAGAAGATCCGGGAAGGAATAGGCAAGCCGGAAGCGGGAAACCGTAAGAATCGGGGCCTCGCCGTCCCCGGCCACGCTGACATTGCGGATATCGAAGGCACCGAAGATCGAAGGGCTAATCGAGGAGTACCGGATTTCCCTGCCGAGCTCCTGTTCGAGCCGCCCGATAAGGTCGTCCCGGATACTGGCCATTCCGCCGCTGACTACCCGCCACAGCGGCAGCAGAATCGCGGCGCAAAGCCCGAAGAAGGCCAGAAAAATGAGAACCTGGAAACATAGGCGAAAGGGAAATTGTCTCTTTTCCACCTGCTCTCCCCGTAAAAACACACCCAGGCTGTCATTTTGGCCGGTAAAACCGGACGACAGCATCATCAAACGATACCTACCACATATAACATACCCACACGGGTTTTGTTTCAGGAAAACACAGACGTTTGTCTAATATACGGTATATTATACATGTTTCACGCAGTGGTGTCAAACGTTAATTCCGCCTTGAATTTTCCTGGAAACCGCGCTAGCCTGTTGCCGTGTTTACCGAAATACTCGATAATTTCGTCGTCTTCGAGGGGGTTGACGGGAGCGGGACCAGCACCCAGATAGAACTTCTTGGCAGGAAATTCGCCGAGAGCGAACTCCAGAGCCCCGCATTCTTCCCCACTGCGGAACCCACCGACGGAGCAATCGGGCGGATGATCCGACTTGCCCTGAAAAACAGCCCCGCCCTGCAACCGGCCACGCTGGCCAGGCTTTTCGCCGCCGATAGAAACGAGCATCTTTTCGCCCCCGACGGTATCCGCGAACGCTGCCTGCGCGGGGAGATCGTCGTCTGCGATCGTTACGTGCTTTCCTCGCTTGCCTATCAGGGCATAGCCTGCGGCGAGGAGCTTCCCCGCACATTGAATTCCGGCTTCCCCGCGCCCGGCCTGCTCCTTTTCTTTGACC
>Ga0209755_10005296_pt1 | contig 14731 bp, 12 predicted proteins | sample TergutCo191P1_FD_187301 | JGI IMG/M metagenome (GOLD analysis project Ga0209755, IMG submission 187301) | Cornitermes sp. P1 segment gut microbial communities from Petit-Saut dam, French Guiana - Co191P1 (SPAdes) (version 2) | ecosystem: Host-associated > Arthropoda: Insects > Digestive system... | reverse complement strand
TTCCAGCTGTTCATAATTACTCCTTGTTCATTTCTTGCCAGCTCTTTCCTCTCTCTTGAACATCCCATAACCAAATAAAACATCTTGCTCTGGGTCTTCTCACAGATTTTTTCATTTTTTTTTTTTGAACTGTAATGTGCTTCTCAGTATCTTTATCTACCCATTGTTTTACATGGTCAAACCATCACCTCTTCTACAAACATTGACAAACACTACATGCTAAACTGCCTAAAAGTTTCATTTGTTCTTTCATTATTTTGTGAGCATTCTAACTGTAATCTCAGCTTGCTGAAACTATCATGGCTCTCGTGCAACCCTGCAGAACTGCAGCATAGCATCATGCTGTACAAAGCTACAGCACAAACAGTAACATGTAAACTCTCCAACACCTCCACCAGAGGTTCTTGACATAATTCTGGCACATGCCACTGCAAATTAGAAACAATGCACAGTACAAACAGAATAACAATTGTTCAGAGCCAGGAGAGCTAAGTTGGTGTAGTGACTAGACTACAGGCTGGATGTCCAAAAAATTGTGCAGTTCAGAGAAGAGAGTTTCCTCTTCTCCAACGTGTCAAAATTGGCTTTGGCACCCACACAGTCTCCTATTCCATGGGCATACTGGATATTACTGGAGGCATAAAGAGGCCAATGCAGTATGCCTCCATGGTATGCCAATGGACAACATTACCTTTACCTTAACAACACTGTGGCAATGGTTGCAATGGTCCACATAGTAGCCACCTACCTAAACAGATCTGTTGTAACCATCCCTGGCAGATCATAGTTAACTCCAGTTTCATGCCCTGCCCACAAGATGGCTGCTGCGCTGTGTACATAGGCTGATGAAGGGGACCAAATTTCACCACTCTGCATATTGGTACGTTGCTTATTCTGTATATTGAAAGAAGCATATATCCATTGTAGAGCCTAGTAAGAGTAAGAGTCACAACTAAGAGACATGTGGACTGCATAAAACAAGGATGTTAAACTGCAGAGATCTGAATTGTACATAACAGTGAATGAGACACAGCAGGGCAAGTGTGCATGATGAACTGTAGGGCACATAGAGTGTGATGTGGTGTGGTATGGTGTGGTGTGGTGTGGTGTGGTAATGCCCAGTATTCACTTCACTTAAGTAAGAAAAGGGTTATAACTATGATTGTGCTCCATAAAACTAAGTAAATTAGTGTAATATTGAATCCTGCAACAAAATATGCATGCAATTTGAAAAACTAAGGGCATGGAATGTCACCACATGAATTTATTTCTTCCTGGAACCTCAATTATAAATTTCTTGTGTGTTTGAGCACTGCAATGGTTCTGTGAAAGAGTTTAATAACTTAGGATAGGGCCTCAATTGCTTCCAATAACACTAGTTCTCTAAGGCTTCATGTATTTTTCCAATAACAGCTGTTCTTTCATTTAGTAGGAGGTCTTCCTTTTGCTGATGCTCCAAGGAGAGCATCTGTTGGGCATAAAAAGCCAGCAACTGCTGAGTCATCCCATTATAGCTGCAGTGCTCACAGCAGTGAGAAGAAAAACACACTGTACAAAACTGTTATTCTAATCACAACAATTACACTTGGTTGTAAAGCAAAAGTTGTAATGATAATGTGATTATGGAAAATGACTGAAACACACAATGGTAATTCTACCAGTACACAGTGTTGTACAATTCATCACTTCTAAGCTGCACTTGTTATTTTCAGTGTTGGATAAAGTTTGACTGAACCCAGTACTGAAGAGCAGATGTCACGCCGTATTCTCCTGTTCTGTGACGGACCTAAATCATATTCAATAGCTATGAAAATTGACAGAGTAAACAATGTGGAAAATGAGAGGGCACATAAGGCACTGTGAAATTTGAGAAAAAACTCCCCTGACAAATGATGCCCTGAACATTGTAAGGTCTGAAATTCTCATGCTGGTGAATACTGCAACTGGCAGTCACATGTCCATCATACGAAAAGCTGCCTTAATGTTTACACACACACATCCATGTGGCCTCTTTTATGCCAATGCATGCAATGAAATCATCTATTTTAGTGCTGCCCTCTGGCAGTGTTATGGATTCAAGTCTTCTAGGATGTGATGTGTCAAAGGAACATACTGATTTAATCTGCAAGAGTGACTACTTGCCCCTCCTTTGAAACATCTGGAACCACTCACACCACACAGCATCACATTCCAAAACATATGAATCCTCATCAACACTGCTAGAAGAACGTGAAATCTCACATGGTGGTGCTATTCTGTATCACATGCTTCATGCTCAACTGTTTCAACATCACCTTGTACCTCATAGCGAACACATTCTTTCTCAGTTTTAAAAACTGTTTTCACCAGGACTGCATACATCATATAGAACACACAACTTGGTAACAATAGTTGGCATGACAACCAGAGTGTAACTCATTCAACCACTAACAAGGGTGCCTACCTTATTGGAAGATAGTCTTCTGGAACATGAAGCTGTGTGTGGACTCTTGGGGCAACTACTGCACCCACAGCATATCCAAAAAACCATAAGACAGCCCATATATATACAAACCTGAACAGCTGCACTTCCAGTTTCATTCAGCCAGAAGAGCAATGCATTCACCCTGTCCTGTGTGGCCTCATCCTGTGTGGTACACAACTGGTACAACAGCTCCACTACTGAGTCTACAACTGCAGATGTCGATGGAACTGACTGGCCTACAGACAATGAACCTGTGGATTAAACAGACCTAATTTCAGTGGCAGAAAAAAACATACCAACAAATGAAGGCCATCAAGAATTTAAAAATTCTTTTCATTCTTAAATTTCATAATCTTCATTCCTGGGACCTAAGTTACTGTTTCACCTCTCAAGTGAAGATATTGCAGCTGTTCGCCACTGCTGTGCAAAACTTCATGGCACAGAAATATATAGCAAAAAATGTGCTAATGTTCAAACTACAACATGGATGATTAAATCAAGGAGAAAGAGATAGGTGATGCATATGTCAGATATGGGAGAAAACAGAAACACATATAAACCACTTAGAAGACCCGAGCATACATGAAAGATAATATTAAAATGTGTCTTCAGCAAAGGAGATGAAAGGACATGGACTGCTTTTATATGGCTCAGGATAGGAGTCAAATGGTGGGTTCTTGCTAACACCATAATAATCCTCTAGATCTCATAAAAAGGGGGGAATGTCTTTCCTAACTGAGGAAATATTAGCTTCTGCAGAAGGAATCTTCTCCTGTGAGTTAGTCAGTCAGGAAGTCAGTAAGTTGGTTCATTAGAGGTCCAACATACTGCAAAATGTAGTTACATGCAGTATCTAGGAACAGATGAAACAACTGCTGGCTCTGCCTCAAAATATTCTGAAATACAAATACTTTGTCTTATCAGCATGTCAATCTCTGATCTCGTTATATAAGGTAGTCTAGACAAAACAACAGTACTGGCCACAATCACACACTCCAGCAAATGTGTGAAGCTAAGTGGCAGCGGTTCAATATATACATATTTTTTTCTCCCCCCCCCCTCCAAGTCAGGTAACAGGTTTCAGTTTTGCAGAGCTCTGCTGCAATTGGTGTTCTGATACCGCTGACCCACTGGGACCACTTTACATAAACATGATAGTTACTGTAAGGACACATCCTGCACATGATACCCTGCAACCGGACAGCTGGGCAGCAGATTCCTTACAAATGTTGATCCAAATGGCATAGAACCACAGCCCAGGACAGCATTCTTCACAACATTCATTATCAACATACTTCAATGCTGTAGACATAAAAGAGGCCTCAAATGTTCTTTATTAAATTTAGTATCAGAGACTTTTATTAAAATATTTCGCCCAAGATTTTAAAACAGCACTAAGTGCAGCTTCATGACATGAAATTAAAAACTGTATTGCATTTCAATGTGGGGCAAACAAGTTCCAGAAAAGTCGATGACATGGGTTTAAATTTTGGTCTTACCTGTATTCTGTAAGAAAACTAATGACTTCTTCAATGCATACTGTCTTGTTAAATCTACATATTATGTAGAATATTCAACAAGGAAAGTTTCCCATGTCATAAACATTAAACGTAGCTCATCTATTCCAGGCAAGTGTCGTTAATTTTCCACCCAATCCCAGAGCACACTAATGCATATATCCCATCTTGGCATCCATTTAATAATTCTGACACAGTAGAAATAAGGCTCTTACAGTCACAACCATTCAACAACAGTTTCAATGGACAGCTGCAATGCAGCAGTAAACTCTGAAACTGCAACTCTGCAGTAATCCAAAATCAGTCCTCAACTCCTGCTGTAACACATGTCTCTGAAGTGATTTGCTGACAAGTATGATCAACATCACGGACATCTGTTCGACTATTTTCAAACACTATCACCATTGCCAGATGTGCTGCTTTCTCATTATATCATCAACTAACACCTGTATAAGCTGGTGGTGAATTTTGATGGGGAAAAATGTTTGACTCAGAAAGCCAATCGCAGCATTAACTTCTTTTGTGGGAAAAAATTTCCAACGTTGCTGTCACAGCACATCAACTTATGCCCTAAAATGCAACTGGCTGACAGACTGACTTGACTAAGTGACTCTTGCACCATCTGTTACATGTCACTCCTTGTATAACTGTTGCCTCCTAGTGAAAAATAAACTTACTCATTGCACCTGCCTTACATGAACACATTCACTTACAAGTTTGGTTTCTTTGTTTCATTCTGCCCATCCCCAAGAAGAACATCCCGTGGCCTCAAGAATTATTAGTTCGTGTAAAAAGTCAATTTTATCACCAGCTGTCTTCAAAATTTCATGTTCTTATGATCCTACGCTGTTCCATGTACAACCAGATTTACAGACACATGTACCTTGCAGAAAAGCAGCTGCTCCATTTCTCAGAAGGGTATTTATCAGCTTCAGACCCAGATCACAGTTATGTAGGCCAAGCTTAAGAAGAACTCGCTCCAAGTTTGGGGTGAACAGTGAAGGTGATGGTGCAGGGATCAACAGCAGACCACAGCATGCCTCCAGCAGACCAGGGACACCTGCTGTTGATGTCACTACAGCGACTGCTAAATCAGAATCCTGACTGGGCAGACTAAGGCAGTGATGCAACAACCTGAGCCAACCCAAACTGCAAAAAAACAGTGTGGCATTCCTTTGTTAATGTTCTGTCGGTAAACTATGCTTTTATTCACAATGACACATTCTTATATCACTGGGGATGAATCACACAAATGCATCTTTCAGTTTTGTCCTATAGCAACACAAATATATTAATTATTATTTTATGCTCTATAAGGAATGACTTCAAGAGTGAAGTCTTATTGAAACATTATGCCACATCACTGGCTGTGTAGTCTATGACAGGAAGAGATGCAGTCCTTTAATTTCTGAGGTCAAGCAATCCAAAAGAATTTGGGCTTGCAGATGATGCCATTATGGTCAGCTGAAACAATGATACCTATCTGCCAGTTGACACACCATCACATTCTACAACAATAAAATCTTCAGCAAACCACCATGAGAACCTCAAAACCAACAAAACATGACTTGAACTTGACATTTGGAAAACTACAGTTTGCGCATAATAAATAAACATGTCACTCCTGCAACAAGACTGCATGTAAATTCAAACCCAGTTCCATGCATGAAAATCACAGTAAGTACAAAGAATATCATAACTGATGATTTTCATCAATTTTGCCCCAAAAATCAAGTGAGATTAACTCAAATGACATTCTCAGTAGTTTCTGTAAATAACTTAAGTACCTGAAATCTGTCCACAACACAATTCAGAACAGAATGCATACCTCGATTTTGTAAGCTGTTCTTCATCTGGAACATCCACATTGACAGTTTTGAACACTGTTTCTCCAAAAGTTGTTGAACCAAGAAGTCGAATCTGAGACAATCCAATATTTGAGGAATCTCGTGGTTTATACAGTCTGACCAGAACACTGGTGACTATCTCAGGCTGTGGAAGACTAAGGCGAACAAAAGTGAGTCCAGCTGTGGAGAGCGGCGGACAGACTGGCACCAGACCTGAGCTGCTGTCCCGCGACACTTCAACAGCTACAGCCGATGGACAGGCTTAAAAAAAAAAAAAACTGTGTGCCAGACAGTAGACAGGCTCTCTCAAAACAATCCATAAGATCAGTGGTAAGGTTATATAACAACAAACAGGGGGCAGAGACCAGACACTCAGTACTGACAAGGATACAGGCTGGATAAAATGTTGGTTGATCCCATGTGGGATCAAATCACATATTATCACACTTTCCTCTACTTCTGCCTATAAATTTTGATAAATGTATCCATTTGTTTGTTCAAATGAAACCTATTTTGGGATAGTTCTTGGTGAAGAAAAATAGCCCATTAAAAGTCATCCCTGTGGGTACTGAGCCAGGCATCTCACAGACAGCCCAGCTCATAGATCCTCTGGGCTTCTCTTGCAATCAAATGCACCATTACTGCTTTGACATCTTAACATGACTGAAATGTACAGCCATTAGCACTTTCTTAGGACTAAACATATGGAAGTCAAACAGTTCAAGGCCTTTGCTGAATGGGGATGATGCAACATGTTCCAGCACAGGGAATACAGCATGTCCTGGAAAGTACAGGCAACAGACAGACGTGTGTTATTGTCCAATATGATGTTTCTTTCTGTGTCCTGTAATGATGGTGACATCAAGGTCCACAATGACTTCACCACAGTAAAGGTGCTGTCGTCTATCAACACCTCAGAGAGTTCTTTGCAAAGGGGAACCATCACTGGCTACTGTGTCAATGCAATGTCTGTGGGCACTATGTTACCGGTCTCCATTTCCTCCCAAGAACAGTCACTTACCAACCACTCTCATCTAGCCAGATCCACTGAAGAGACCAACATGACAACTGTAAATGGGAATTTCAGTCACTGATTCTAAAGATGCTCTGGTCTGAATGCAGCCGTTCCACACAAGTACCTACTTGCCAGTGAAGTAACATGTGGCTGCAACTGCACTTCCTTCAGCAGCACAGCGCACGGAAGGGTGAGAGTAAGGTCTACCCATGTTTCATCTGGGTAGAAATGATAGGACCAGGCTGGAGTTCGAGCTCTTCGATGAGGGGGTGCAGACTGTATCAGAACATCGGCTGGTTGTGCTGTGGGATTGCTTGAACTTATGGTACCTAAACAAGACACATTTTGGTCAACTGATGCTGGAAATTATGAAACTTACACAGAAAACAATTCTATCAACAAATTTCTGTTTGAGAGAATTACATTTACACAATTCCACATTAAAAGTATGTTGGTCTGTACAAAAGCTTCAAACCCTAATCACAGAAGAAATAACTTACAAAATGTGATTTCAGGCTTCTGCTGCGAAGTAGATGAGAACATCATTTTGGGAAATTACGCAGCATATAGTGGTAATTCCTTATCGATGGTTGGGACAACCCTTCAGTCCCAACAATCTTCCTCCTTGGATTTCTTAACCCTTAAAGATGAAACTGATAGGTTGCCCTGCAACACTGGTAAGGAATTACAACTATGTGCTGCGCAATATCCTAGAGGAGCACAGATCTAACCTAAGAAAAGTTGCTCTGTGCTTTATTAAGCACAAAACCTTTAAGACACACACAGACACACTAATACTCCTTACATTCATGTGTACTGTAAATGATTGGTCACCTTCACTAGCCACCTTACCTCAAGTCAAAGAAGCCCCTGGTGTCCACCAGACAGACTACTATCATAATTCTATAAAATATGACATAATGCATTGAACACCAAAAGACTGTGTGTGTGTACATGCATGTACATGTGTGGAAGTTCTGTGTAAGACCCATGGGCTATAACTACTCTTAAAGCAGCCCACAGGGATGAATTTCACTTTTCCTCTGGATGCACCAAAAACAGAGACAGCGCAACATATAGAGAGGGCATGGGCTTGGAAATGAAGGATCAGTTCCTCACCTAGGCAGAATTTCTTCTTTGTCCCAATGTCCAGACTAACTCTGAAGCATTTCTGTGTATATCAGGAATGTTTTCCTCAAAAGAAAGCTGGCCAGAGCATGAAGCAGACAACTCACCTCTACATAGTGTAAAGTTAAAAAAGTGTGGAGCTATACCTCCATTTCAACAAGTCTTCCTGACATGGTTTTAGCTATTTATGAAACATCTATGACATAAAGCACTCAAGCTATAGTGACCTGTACAGCCTAATGTCACAGTCAGAAGTAACTCATTCTTTAAGAATATTAAAACAATATATAGTGATAAATTAAAAAATACAGTCTGAAATCAAACAGCTGGAAACAAAGATAAGCAAAACTTACCCAAAGGTGCAAAGTTTAGAAGTCCCTCATATGTCTCAATTGGACTAGGTTGTTTTTTGTTGTTCAGAGAATTGCTTGGAGGTGTATGACTAAAATGCTGCATTACTACAGACACCAAGCTAGGATGTGCATTTATCAGTGCCTGATTACTCTTCACCAGATTTTCACAGATCACCTACAAACAACAAAACATTATTCAGTTTCTGCACAACTAAGATGAAGTAGCAATTAACTTAAGATAACACAAAATTTCAGGCTATCATAGCAGTGTTGCTGAGCATTCGGGGCTTCTGGGATGTGACACTATGTCGTCAGGTGAGTGGTTCTCAAGATTCTTAGCATTCAGGGCTCCCAGCATGTGACGCTGCATCATCAGTGAGCAGTTCTCAACATTCCAAGCACTCTGGCTTCTGGGATGTGATTCAATGTCATCTGACAACTAGTTCTCAACATTCTGAGCATTTGGGGCTTTCAGGATATGATGGTATGTTATCAGGCAACTAGTTCTCATCATTCTGAGCACTCTGGCTTCTTGAATGTGATGCTGTGTCATCAGGCAACTAGTTCTCAACATTCTGAGCATTCTGGCTTCTGGCATGTGATTCTGTGCATCAGGTAACTAGTCTGAGCAATCTACCTTCTGGGATGTGATGCTGTGTCATCAAGCAACTAGTTCTCAACATTCTGCGCATTCAGGGCTTCCAGGATGTGCTGCTATGTTATCAGGCAACTAGTTCTCAGCATTCTGAGTAGTTGGGGCTTCCAGAATGTGATGCTGTCATCAGATGGGTGGTTCCCAACATTCTGAAGACATTACATCAGGTAGCACTCACCAAATGACATAGCATCACATCCCAGAAGATGTGAATCCTCATATGAATATAAATTCCAACCATATGCAGTTAATAGTACTTTCTCATCAGGACAAACTGTAACAGTAAGTGCCAGCAAAAAAACTGTTTTTGGAAAATGAGACCTGATACCTTTCTCAGAGCCATTTAATAAAGCAACAGAAAAGAGGATACACATAACACACAAGAATGTAAATTTAACACTGTTGCTGTGCTATGAGTACAAATGGTTCAGTATGAACTTCACAAAAAGTACGGACAGAACTGCACTAAAACATAATCCGTACAGTAGCTTTGTAGACTTCAAATACTTCATTCCACTAATGCGGGGCACGCAGTCTTACAGAAGAAACATGGAGATGGACAGCTTCCCCCACCATGCATTTATTTCATACACTCTATGCAGTGAACACACAAAAGCTGACAGAGCTATGATATTTGTAACACTCATACATCTTGCTGTATATTTTTAAAATTTTTTGAATATCTAACTTCTGGTACCTCCCAGTTTTATTTACTAAACCCCTTAATAATAGCCTATTAAACCAAAACATGCCAGAGGTAAATTAAATATAATTTGGTTGTGATTTACAATGCTTATGTTTGTAGGTGGTTTACGATAACATACACAAACACGCACACAACAACACCCACTCCTACATACACATGCACACACATACACATGCATGCTTGCATGCATACATATACTGATTGGTACATGACACAAGATGCAACATTTTAAGTCTGACAGTGCTGAGTTTGCAGGAGGAACCACTACACATTCAGCATCAATGGTGACAAAGATAACTGATACTGGAACTTATTTTGGTAGTTTGCCTTGTATTGTTTCACTATTTCATGTGTTTCAGTGATATCTGTAAGACAATTCTGAGACAATTCTGTTCATGACACGCATTAATAGACTGTTTCAATTCTTGTGGAACAAACCTTGACACCACCCATTCCATTGAATTCTGCCAAAGCACTCTCCTTGTCCAGTACTCGTAATATAAACCACAGCAGCGGTTCTGAGAGCTGCATCACACCAACTGCACCCACAGGAGGCAGAGAATTGCATGCTGAAATAAGTACAAAACACACTCAACATGTAACAAAGCAGCAGAAATGCAGTATACACACTGCACTTTAAAATGGCACAGCAGGCCAATAATGTTGCAACCACGAAACATTATGCTTCCAAGACAAAAATATAAGATTATACTCGTATTCTGATTTCATATATTATTTTTGTGTATTAAGTTTTGTACATTTGTTTGTTTCAGTACTCCACCTTTGATTTTGAGAATTATTTCAGACAGAAGTAACTACCTACAGCAAGAGAAATGCCATTTTTGATGTTGCTTGATAATCATCACACTTGCATGTGGTGTATATAAAACCAATTCTACTGCCAACTATACTGTACAGCCAACTTTGGGCCGATGTGCACTACAGGAACACTTATGTTACGGTCACTAGCTGGTCATACCTTCTTCAATATGCCTGAACAGTTGTGTCTACACTAGGTATCACATGCACGGCATGGTATGACCACAAATTCATTTCAATACATGCAAATAATATATTTCCTGACACATAAGCACAACACGACTCTAGCCATTGTGGCAATCAAGCCGTAACCACCAGTGTAGGAGTCAAAATGGGTGTCAGAAATAATCCAGAAATGGCAGCCACAAAAGTGTTTGACCCTGCAAGGAATCAGATGCAAGGCTTGAAATTACAGCCACTCACATTACAGAACTGTGTTTCACTGGCTCCAACTTTCTGTGTGACCAAAGGTCAATATCTCCTGGGTTAAGTTCAGCAACCCCTGTGCTGGACGGTCTGGGGATCGAATCCCGGTAGGGGTGAGATTTTCCGCACCTGTCCAGACTGGCCCTGGGACCCACCCAGCCTCCTATACAATGGGTACCAGGTCTCTTTCCTGGGGGTAAAGTGGCCAGGGCATGGCATTGACCAGCCTCTCCCATCTAGTGCTGAGGTTAAAGAAAGAGTAGAGTTATACCTTTACTCCCCCTCTGGACCTTCGTGGCCTGTTCTAAGGTAAACTTTACTGTTACCTTTACCTTCAACTCCTGTAAATCACATCTGTCAAGTATGTTTAACACTCTGGCACCTAACATCAGGTATACCTGTCATACAATGTGATGCTCCAAACACTGAATGTCAGGTACAGACAATGACATTTAATGGAGTTCGAAATGCAGCTCTCATTTAAATTCTGGCCTCCTTGGCCTTGAATTCTGGCACCCACCAGAGCATTAATCACCCAACAGTGTAGCTTATGTGTGTGACAGAAGTGTTTTCCAACCACATCACACTCTGAATGCAACTTACCAGAAGACAGAAAATCAAACAGGGGCCTGAGGATCAACTGCGGGGAAGTTGCCTTGTAAGCCAGCATGGCAAGCAGCTGGAATACTGCATCCCCTACAGACAATGGTTCCCCAAATTCACCCAGTGCCAGCTGTTCAGGTGGAGCAGAGGATCCAAGAAGCATTGCTAAGGTAGAACCACTGCAGCCTGCCAAAGCACTTAACAGCCTGAGCATCGTTGGATGGTGCTGCAACACTAGAGAATTATATTTCTATATTTCTCTTTACATTGCATCTTAAGAAATCAAAGAGAAATTTGAGGCTCTGACAGTGGTGTTGCTGAAGACACCAGTCTTCTGTGATGTGATGCTGTGTTGTTGGACAGGTAGGTTATTCATGTTTCCAGGAACATAACATATCATCTTCAGGGCCAAAAATTCACTGATTGTGTAGCTACAGATGTGTGAAAAGCACTATAACTCTTCAAAACATAATTCAAGCCTGAATTTCACTTAACTTATAGCTACTCACATGTACCTACTTCTTTTGTGCTTGAGCCTACCATAACGTTACATGGTCTGTATCCATAGAAGATAAACACACGAGCTTCTCTGTTTCTGCACTACCCTCCCACCACATACACACACGCACAAGTACCTACAGTAATACATAATAACAATATTATGCAACGCAACTCTGGACTGAGCCATTCCATTCTGTTGGGTGCATAACTGCTGTAACTCACCAACACTTATTACTTTTTAAATATTTGCTTCAGTGTGTTATTTAATGACACTGTTAATTACTGATATTACATAGCATCAGCGAGATGATGAATGAATGAGTAGGAAACAACAGTGGAATGATACTGACAGGAGAAAACCAAACTACTGAGAAAAGTGTGTTCCAATGTTACTTTGTCCACAAGGAATACCACATGGAGTGTGTCATATTGAAAGGCCAGTGACTAACAACCTGAAACATGGCACTGCCTAACTGAAAGAGATGCTTCCCCCACAGTACAAGGCTCAGGGAAATGGACGTAGAGTACAAACCAACTACAAATGTCACGAATGGAAAACATGTCAGCTCATAGTGTCCCAAGCATACTCAAGATTAGTGGCACACAACTACATGCCGTATGTGGAGGTAAGTTTGAATACACAAGACCAAGCACTTACCTGGGAAGGGGAACACACAAACACATCATAAGAGATCACATATTTATACTATTTTTGATCCTATAGTCAATAAATATAAAATAGTGAAGCCTCAAGATAAGATTTCTAACCCTGAAATAAGAATGTATCCAACTGAAAAATTTAAAATTTCAAGAAATGGCCTGACAAATAACACAACCACAGATACAGAAGCAAAATGCTAAGTTGAATACCTGCTGCAATGTTTAGACCAGGGATGAGTAACCCACAACCTGCCAAATCTATGTCCCTGTGGCCCTTGTGCAAGATGAATGCTCCACAACAGAATCAAACATTACTGCCTGCAGGAAACTTAGCAGAGGGCGACAGATATGTGACCACTGCATTGTGCAACAATATCAACTTACCAGTATCTGCGACACAGGGCACCTTCACCTCGAGCCTTGCTGGCTGCAACTGACATGCTGCGTCAACAGAATTCTGCTGCTCAGCAGCCTTGTGTTCATCCGTCTGACAGAGATCACTTTTATCCAGATGGCAGTTTGGTGCACGATGGCCTGACTGACAGCCCAGTGTTTCCATGGTCTCTGCCTGCAAACCACACACAGTCACACACATATGTTTAAAGTGGGAGAGGGGAAAAGTTTAATACAAGAGAATGCTACCACAGAACACCACAAACAGTAACAGATGAGCACACTCTTATATTATCTTGATATGAAGTGCTACAATTTACAGATCCTTATTGCAGAAATGTTCGGGAATTAACAAAACACATACAAAAAACCCTTTATATTATTATGCATAATTTTTCTGTCATCTATGGACTGTCATTTGCTAAGATTATGCAGTCCTGGTAATACATGAATGTGTATGAAGCACTGGTCAAATAGTACTGACATGCAAAAACCAAAGCAGCAGAAGAAAAATCTGTCCCAGCAACACTTTGCCTGCCCCAAGTCCCACACAGACTGGACTGTGGTTTTAGTATAAAAATCCACAGGTAAGAAACCATTCAGAAGACCTAGACATACACAGGAATATAATACTAAAATGGATGTTAAACAAATGGGATGGGAAGATGCAGAGTTGATTCAACTGGCTGAGAAGAGGGACAAGTGGCACACTGTTATGTAAACAGTAATAAACCTTCAGTTTGCCTGAAATAAGGGGGTTTCTTGACTAGATGAGAAACTAGTTGACTTTTTAAGAACACTGCTCTATGCAACTAGTTAGTTGAGTATAAACGGATTAAAACAACTTGAGTCTTCAAACATCAATCCCACAGTGAATCTGAACCACAACACTGGCAGCATCTCCACAGACTATTGGGAAACCTACCAGCTCAAGGCTCACCCCAAGCAATCAGATACACAAACATTTCTGCTGTTAAGGATTGTGAACATGCAGAGTTTTCTTTCTGCCCTAAGACAGCACTGATCAGTACAAACCATTGCAGAATGGGTGGCATTATCAGTTGCTACACAGCAACTATGCTATCTGCTATAAGGCAAGCATTCCTGATTAAAAAAGCATTCATCCTGTTTATATATACCCTATATGCAAGTTTCACTTTCAGCTGGACATCTTGCATAATAAACACTACATAACTGTGCCATTAGACCACACAAAGTGCACACAGCAGTAGTGTTAATTTATCATCTATAATCAAAGTGTAACACACAGAAGAAGAAGCATGCACATTGCTGGACATCATAAATACTGCAACTTACATGTGCATGAGAGGCCAGAGGTGTCTGGACCAACTTGTTCACTAATTTCAGCAAGCTGCACAGCAGAGCATCCCATGATGCTGGTTTTCCTTGCTTCATTTCACCTCCCAGCACAGACGCAAACAGTCCACCAAAACACGAGGAAGCAGTGACACTTGATTCAGACACACTGCGACATTTCACTTTCTCTAGGCTCAAGATGTATGTGTACACCAGCACTCCTACAGGCAGACCGGGATCATCAGTGAATATCACGGATACATTCCGTGGAACATAAAAGTAGCAAAGAATTTGGCCATAAAGAAGAGACTTTTGTCCCCCACATAC
>Ga0209755_10005294_pt1 | contig 14732 bp, 12 predicted proteins | sample TergutCo191P1_FD_187301 | JGI IMG/M metagenome (GOLD analysis project Ga0209755, IMG submission 187301) | Cornitermes sp. P1 segment gut microbial communities from Petit-Saut dam, French Guiana - Co191P1 (SPAdes) (version 2) | ecosystem: Host-associated > Arthropoda: Insects > Digestive system... | reverse complement strand
AGTTGTGCTGCCTGGTATCGCTACTACGGCACAGCAGACGCGCACGTGCAGGGCACAAGTGATGAGGAATAATGTCTGACACCAGTTCAAAGAAGTACACGCACACTGCCGACCAATCTACCGTGCAGCTTGCCCACGGGTCTGGCGGATCAATGATGCAGTCTTTAATCCGTGATGTCTTTGCAGACGCCTTTGGTGACGTGCAGCTTGACGACGCCGCAACTATGGCGATGCAGAGTAGCGGTGCTGACAGTGCCGACACCAAGATTTCAATGTCGACAGACAGCTATGTTGTTCAGCCATTATTTTTTCCAGGTGGCGATATTGGACGGCTTGCGATCTGCGGTACGGTTAATGATGTGGCGACCAGCGGGTCTCTCCCCCGGTGGATTTCTGTTAGTTTCATTTTGGAAGAAGGCTTTCCAATTGCTGATTTGCGCCGCATTGTGCGCTCGATGGCTGATACAGCGCGAGAGGCTGGTGTTCAGATTGTGACTGGCGACACGAAAGTTGTGGGCAAAGGTCACGGCGACGGCGTTTTTATTAACACGACGGGTGTGGGGGTTGTGCCTGGAGGACAGCGTATCTTAGGTGACCCTGAGGGAAGGTTTGCTCCTGGCGACCAGATTCTTCTGTCGGGTAGTATTGGCGATCATGGCATGTGCATTATGTCTCAACGTGAGGAGCTGTCGTTTGCGGCTGACTTGCATACTGATGCAGCGCCGTTAAATGCGATGATGGAGGCTGTGTTGGCTGCGGCACCTGACACGCACTGTTTTCGCGACCCGACGCGTGGCGGACTTGCTTCAACCCTGAATGAGCTAGCAGATACGGGGCGCGTGACAATGATTGTTGAGGAACGTGCTGTGCCCGTGAAGCCTGCCGTGCAAGGAGCTTGCGAGATGTTGGGCTATGACGTGTTTCAGGTCGCCAATGAGGGCAAGATTGTAGCGATTGTGCCCGCCAACCAGGCAGACGCTGCTTTAGCGGCAATGCAGACTAGCCCTTACGGTGCAAATGCTGCGATAATTGGGGTCATTGAAAGCTGCATTGAGCGCGATGAAGATGTTTTTGCAAAAGTACAGCTGCGCAATGCCTTCGGGGCGCTGCGCGTAATGGACACCCTAGTCGGCGAACAACTACCTAGGATTTGCTAGCGCTGTTCTAGCTCATCGATACCATCCTTGAAAGGAAGATTGTGTCAAACGAACAGAAAACATGCATGACTGGCTGGAAGCAATCTGCAACAAATGCACCATCAGTGATTAATGCTCTTCTTGCTCTTCGTGAAGAAATTTTAAGAGAGTATCAGATTCGCGACATTGTAGTTGTAGGGATGGGAGGCAGCGCATTAGGAGCTCGTGTCTTTGCAGACTTCTTCATTGATGACCTTGATGCTCAAGGTGTAACCTTACGCATCGTTGACACTACAGAGCCCAGCAGCATTCAAGCGATTCTGAACGATTTTAATGCAGAACAGGGACTAGTCATCGTATCAAGCAAGTCTGGTGGTACTGTTGAGTCACTCTGCTTAGGACAGATTTTCTTCAAACATATGACCACTGTTCTTGGGTCTCCTCAAAAGGCTGCACAACATTTTATCTCTATTAGTGATACGGACACTCCCTTGTCAAGACTTGCAAAGTCACAAAGCTGGTGTGGCGCTATTAATACACCTCAAAACGTTGGTGGGCGCTTCTCAGTTCTTACTGCATTTGGTCTCGCCCCCATGATTTTGGCAGGAATGGATTCAAGTAATATCGTTAATGCAGCACAAGAGATGCAAAATCAGTGCTCTCATGAAAGCACCTGTCCTGCACGTCGCCTTGCAGCATCTCTTTATCAAGGAATGATTGAAGGTCGTGACAAGTTAATTATTGGCCACGATGCAGAATCTGAGTCTTTTGCCCGCTGGCTTGAACAGCTCATTGCTGAATCCTTAGGTAAAGATGGTAAAGGATTAATACCATTACCCATGCCACTAGAGCGTGCAAACAAACTGTGCTCATCAGCCAACGACGACCTTCAAAGTATGTCGGTTGCTCAGCTAACCGCACAAACTGTGGGCGAAGACCTGCTTCGCTGGATGTTTGCTGTTGAAAAGCTTGCAGAGTATTTGAAGCTTGATCCTTTTGACCAACCCAATGTTGAGGCAGTTAAGGTTGCGACGCGCACGGCTTTGGCACAAATCACTGCTGACCCGAAGCATGAACAGGTGGCTGCTGTTCTTGATGACACGCGCTTTGGGGGCGCTGATGACCTTCCTGGGTTGGTTGGGGCGAAGAGTTTTATTGCTTTGATTTCTTGGGCTCCGGTTACTATTGAAAATTTGTCCTCACTGGAGGCGCTTGCGGGGAGCCTGCAGGACCATTTTGGGCGTCCTGTCGTTATTGCGGAGGGGCCTCACTACTTGCATGCCTCTGGACAGCTATACAAGGGTGGACCCGATTCGGGCGTTTATGCCCTGCTCACACAGGAATCTAAGAGCGATATCGAGATACCGGGTGCTGACTACACGCTGAAGCAGCTGTACCAAGCGTCCCTAATAGGCGACCTGGAAGTAATGCTCTCGCTAAAGCGCCCCGTGGTTAAACTATAATCTGATGGCACCTAGCCGCCATTTCGCAAGACTCACGTAGAAGTTCTACGCTTAGCCTTGCGAAATAACGCCTATGCACTCATCAGATTAAGTTTACAATTCCAAAGACTACCCCAAGAAAAGCTTTACGAAATGACGGTTAGGGACCCCAGAAGAAGTCTAAAGTTCTAGAGCCTGCTTTAAGGACGGCACCCTTCTGCGGGAGACGGGCAGTTCTTCGTCTGCCCCTTCTACGGTCAGAGTTAGTGCTCCGCCTTTGTTTGAGTTTACGCTGGTCACCTTTGCCAAATTTATAAGATAGCGACGGTGAATACGAAAAATACTGGTATCTTCGAACTGAGCTTCGATTTTTACGAGCGTTTTTGTTGACAAGAAACGGTTATTGTCAGTAAAGATGTAACTATAGTCGTCTTTTGCCATGATGTAGCAAACGTCATTGATGGGAATGAAAAGTTTTTTACCACCCTTACTGACCATAATTTTATTATTTTCTGGCTGGTCTGGCATGCCGACAGGTGCGCCATCACTTGCAGCACCATCGCTGCCTTGCGCTTCTCCGCGTTGCTGGGCTAAGCGCACACGAATTTTGTCTACGGCGGAGCGCAGACGATCAACCTCCACAGGCTTTACTAGGTAGTCAATCGCATCAACTTCAAATGCTTTGACGGCAAAGTGGCTGTGTGCTGTTACAAATACCAGCGCAGGCGGATTGGGATGGGCGTCGCGCAAGCCTGCAGCAAGTTGAAGCCCTGTGATTCCCGGCATATTAATGTCGAGGAAAATCACCTCTGCTGGGGTTTTCTTGATAAGGGTGACAGCGTCGCGAACGTTGCCGGCCTCCCCCACTACGGTGATGCCATCAATATCGTCAAGCAAGAAAGCAAGCTCACTGCGTGCAGGGAGTTCGTCGTCGATGACTAGGGCGCGGATATTTGAATTATGTTGCATGGGCGTGATCACCTCTTTGTATGTGTGGCTGAAATTACACTCATGCCAAATAAATAAAAATTGGCGGGTGTTCTAGTGTACTCGTTTTAGACCAAAGAGTGCAGACTAGTCTTTATTGATTTATTAATTTTTCTACAAAAATAATTACCAGGCCGTAAAAGTTCCCGTCATAGAGCTATAGTCGACACCGTGCTCACCCTTTACCAAGGACTCAACGGCAACATCTTCTGAAAGTCTTTCAACGACAGCTGGCCATGAGCGTTGGAACTCGAAGTAATTATTACAGTTCTTACGCGCGTAAGAGTTTGCGCGCCCCAATGCGTCCCAGGCAGCACGCCAGTACTGATTACGATTAGGACCCGAAATGGTACGCAGCATGCCCGTTACAAAGGCTTGCAAAGGGATATATGAAGTAATGCGATTGCCCGGAAAAGGCTCGAGCGAACGTGCCGTTACTTGGGCTAGGTCTACCTGTGATTTTGCAAACTCGATTTTACGGTGCTCATAGATAAAGCGGTAAATGTTTTGACGGAAGCGCTCCGCCGGAGTACGTTCAGTCGCAGGCGAATCATGACGGATAATCCATTCAGTATCAATGTAGATGTCCCCTCCGTGAAGGCGCGTGTTAATCACATAGTCGACGTCTTCGCCACGCATAATCCAGGGATCAAAGGCAATCTTAGTAAACATTTCGCGATGGATACTAAGACAGCCACCAAAAGCAAAGGTGCTGCGGTGCATACGCGGCGGCTTTAGCGCCTTTTTGATTGCTTGGTTAAAGCAGGTCTGATCCCTCCAAAAAGTATCAGCCCAGTGAGTCTTTGTTTTAGGCATAAGCTTACTTAGGCTTGCCCTGTCAGCGTCGTCACCACTTTTCAAGTGACCTGCACCTTGCTGGAAGACATCACCCGTCATGTCAGTAATAACACCACTTTTGGCAAAAAGGTAGCCACCAGAATGGATGGGTTGCCCTAGTCCAAAAACGCCTTTTGAAATAAAGTTAGGATCATCAACGATTTCATCATCGTCCATGAAGATAATCGAATCAAACTTCAAGATCGAAGCTACCAGTAGCCCCAGATTACGGGTTGCTCCATATGATTTTATGGATAGTGCTTCAATAACAGAGTGCATTTCAAGTTGCTCTAGGCGGCGAAAGAGGGAACTGGTCTCTGCCGTGCCAAAGACGAGGATATCAAGTCCTGGAAATTGCTTTGCAATTTCGGTAACGCGGTCATCAGCGCGCACGTCAATAGCTGCGTCAGTAGTGTCAACAACGAGTATGATTTTGCTAACACCTTTGAGGTTTGACAGTGAGCTGAGACAGTTTACTAGGGGCGGATTTGGATCGTCGAGGGCAGTGGGGTGTGAGAAGGGCGCACCGGCACTTGCCTGATCAAAGCTGCTTTCAAAGTGCGATTTACGTCTCGAGCTGGATGTGCGTTTTGATGAGCTGCTGCGCTCTGGGCGAGACGATGGTTGCCCTGTCTCGCGCGTCCAAAACGTAGGGATAATAATTGCTGGTCGTAGGTCCACCAGTTGACGCCTCCTTATGCCTTTCCTTCAACTTTTACGCTGTTGGCCTCATCCCTATTGATGATGCGCGTAAGCGCACGTGCAAGTGGCAATCCTAGAGCATATACTACCAGCGTTTGTCCAAATCCGACGGCAACGAGACCAAACAGATACATTAGAGCAAAGCTTCCCGCCATGCTAATAGTGGTGAAAGGTATCTGATAAAACTCGAGAAAGCCTATGGCAGACATGATAATCGGCAGGTAGGCGGGAACGATAACAGCATTCACTATAACAGGACCAGCTAGTGCCAAAATAATGTTTCTATGGCGCAGACGGTAGGTCCATAGGGCGCCTATCAAGGTCGCAAGCGTGCCAAAAACAACGTCAAGCAGGCCCAGCGCGCCGGCACCAGTCAAGATCATATTGAACAGATTTGACAGGAAAGTTCCGACAGTAAGTCCAGGCACTGCCTCTTTGAAAAACAGCGGCAGGACAGTTAGTGCTTCAGACAGCCTAAATTGTACCGGCCCCCAAGCAAAAACGGACATGAACTGCAAGACTAACAGCGTCGCTACCGTGTGCGCTGCAGCGATAAGTCCTGCATAGGCAATGAAGCGCACCCGTGGATTGGCAGCTTGCTCTTCAGCAACTAGTGCCTGCTTCTCGCTCCCCTGCTGTGCTTTAGCAGGGGCTTGCTTTGACGATATCGACTCACCCTCCACTTACGACACCTTTGGCAACAGTGCTTGAGCAATTTGTACCGCGTTAGTCGCAGCGCCCTTGCGTAGTTGGTCAGCAACGCACCAAAAAGCTACACCAGACTTGACTGTCGGGTCAACACGCAGACGTCCAACATAAGTCTCATCAGTGCCACTAACGGGATAGGGCATGGGGTATTCTAGCTTCTCTGGGTTATCAATAACGACCAATCCAGGGCCACCCTCTAGGGCAGCGCGTACCTCATCAAGTGTCGGATAAGCACGACCCTCAGCATCAAGTACGTCAGTATCAAACTCGACATGAATAGATTCACTGTGCGAGCGCAAGATAGGAATACGCACACAAAACGGCGCGACATCAAGGTCAGGCGCATGCATAATCTTCTTAGTCTCGACGACCATCTTCCATTCTTCTTTCGTCGAACCATCGTCCATAAACACATCAATCTGCGGAATACAGTTAAACGCAATCTGGTGGGCAAAAGCCTCGATAGTCAGCTCTTCGTCGTTCAAGTACGCACGCGTCTGGTCATAAAGTTCTTTCATGCCCTCTGCACCCGCACCACTAGAAGACTGATACGTCGACACTACAACACGCTTAATCGGCGCCAACTTATGCAAGGGGTTTAGCGCCACAACCATCTGAATCGTCGTGCAGTTGGGATTAGCAATAATCCCCTGGTGCCAGCTAATGTCGTCAGCATTAACCTCTGGCACAACTAGCGGCACATCATCGCGCATGCGAAACGCACTAGTGTTATCGACCATGACCGCACCGCTGGCGACTACGGCCTTCTCAAAACGTTCACTGATAGAGCCACCCGCAGAAAACAGCGCAATGTCAACACCGTCAAAACAGTCATCAGCCAGCTCGCGCACAACTAGCATGCCATCGTCTGGCGCACCTGGTCCGTCGTAAGGAATCTTTTTGCCCGCACTACGCGCACTGGCAAGCCCGATGACCTCCTTTGCCGGAAAATCAAGCGCCTTCAAAACCTCTAACATTTCCTGTCCAACAGCACCCGTGATTCCCGCAATGGCAACTACAGGGTTGGCAGGCATTGGTTTAGCTGTATACATTGGTCTTTCTCCTCACTATAGAAGTGTTTGCTACATCTAGTGTGCAACAGAAGTGGCAGAGTAAAACGTAGCCTGCGAAGGCTTCACACCGTTCGCTAAACTGCGGGTTTCTCCTCCGCGTCTTTATTAAGGCTAGTCCTTGTCTAAGCCAAAAGCGGTGTGCAGCAGGCAAACAGCTTTCTCTGCCTGGTCGGCTGCAATTACAACGCTAACACGAATCGGTGACGTCGAGATAAGGTCAATGTTGATGTCGTCATCTGCGAGCGTGCGAAACATTTTTGCCGTGATTCCTGGCGTTGACTTCATGCCAGCACCGACGATTGAAATCTTTGCAATATCGCGATCCATGTTCCAGGTGCGCGCACCGATTTCTTTGATGCAAGCTTCAAGCGCTGTTGTAACCTGGGTCAGGTCAGCCTCCGGTGCAGTAAAGCTGATGTCGGTCAAGCCCGCATCAGATACATTTTGAATAATCATGTCAATATTGACGTTGCTCGAGGCAAGCGTATCGAAAACAATCGCGGCAATACCTGGACGATCAGGTACCCCGCAGATGGTGATTTTTGCCTCACTAGCATCATGCACTACGGCAGAAACAACCGCATCTTCCATATCTGGATCCTCCCCTTTTACGATAGTTCCTGTAGCTTCTGCCGGCAAGAAAGAGTGACGGCAGTGAATGACAACATCAAAGTTGCGCGCAAACTCGACACTGCGCATAGACAGCACGCCAGCACCACTGGCTGCCATCTCTAACATTTCGTCATAACTAATCTGGTCGATTTTATGTGCCTTCGGTACGACGCGTGGGTCAGCTGAAAATACGCCCTCTACATCACTGTAGATTTCGCAGGCGTCAGCCTTGATGCCTGCAGCAAGGGCTACAGCTGTGGTATCACTACCACCCCGGCCAAGCGTCGTGATTTGCCCGTCCATTGTGCGGCCCTGAAAGCCTGCAACTATGACGATTTTCTTTTGAATGAGCGCTTCAAGCACGCACTTTGCGTCAATGCGCACGATCTTTGCTTTCGAATAAACGCTGTCAGTAATGATGCCGACCTGAGAACCCGTAAAAGAGATCGCCTCATAGCCCTGATTTTGGATGGCCATGGCAAGTAAAGCAATCGAGACCTGCTCCCCCGTTGAAAGAAGCATGTCCATCTCGCGTTTGCAGGGTGCAGGCGTTGCCTGATGTGCCAGCTCGATAAGGTCGTCGGTGACTTTACCCATGGCAGATACGACCGCAACTACATCATCGCCAGTCTTTGCGCGTTCTATAAGACGCGTGGCGACCTTGTTTAGGCGGTCAATGTCAGCAACAGAGCTGCCCCCAAATTTCATCACTACTCTAGCCATAGCTATAAAGTATACGATAAGACTCATTCACAAACGGCATTTTTCTCCGTTTTCCTATGTTAATTTAGAAAGCAAGTTAGAAAGTTGACTGGCGAGTAAGTGTTGGTTAGCGAACTGGCTGGAAGGCTAGTTGCACGTTGGCTGGAAGTTTAGTTGGTAAGGGCCCCCATGGCTCAGAGGATAGAGCGTCTGCCTCCGGAGCAGAAGGCCGCTGGTTCGAATCCAGCTGGGGGCACCATCTGATGGCGTCATAGCGGCTCGAAGTAGTGTTCACGTGCGTTTGCACGCTTCACACTCCTTCTCCCCACTCTGACACTCATCAGATTTTGGCGGCGCCTAGCCGCCGAATCTGGAAGCTCACGTAGGTTCCTACGCTTCCGCTTCCAGATTCGACACCTATGCACTCGCCAAAACTCTCGGCTGAGCCAATTGGCGTCATAGTAGTGGCTCGACGAAATGAAAAAGCACACATCTCGACTTGAAGGGATTTTAATATGTCAGAGCAGACCACTGTTTATGGGAAGCTTGAGAGTAACTATTTGAATAAGTTAATGGGGCGCCTTACGCTTCGCAATGGTGGAGAGAAGGAATTTCACCAGGCTGCTTTGGAAGTGCTGGAGTCTCTGGGGCCTGTTATTGAGCGCCATCCTGAGTTTATTCGCATGGGCATTATTGAAAGCATTGTAGAACCCGAGCGCCTGATTAAGTTCCGTGTGCCCTGGAGTGCTGATAATGGGCGTATCTATGTTAATCGTGGTTATCGCGTGCAGTTTAACAGCGCTATTGGTCCCTATAAGGGGGGTCTACGCTTTCACCCTTCGGTCAATGAAAGTATTGTTAAATTTCTGGGCTTTGAACAAATCTTCAAGAACAGCCTTACCGGACTTCCTATGGGTGGCGGTAAGGGTGGTGCTGACTTCGACCCCAAAGGCAAATCAGAAGCCGAAATCATGCGCTTTTGCCAAAGCTTCATGACTGAGCTCTCGCGCCACATTGGTGCTGATACTGATGTCCCTGCAGGTGATATTGGTGTTGGAAAGCGTGAAGTGGGCTACATGTTCGGTCAATATAAGCGCATGAATGATAGGTTTACTGGCGTCATCACAGGCAAAGATCTTACCTATGGCGGAAGCCTAGTGCGCACCGAAGCTACCGGCTATGGCGTCTGCTACTTTATCGAGCAAATGCTTGGCGCAAAAAACACTGATTTCGAAGGTAAGACTATTGCCATTTCAGGATCGGGCAATGTTGCCATCTACGCCATAGAAAAAGCTCATGAACTAGGCGCAAAGGTCGTTACTGCGTCTGACTCTGGCGGCTTTATCTACGATAAGGAAGGCATTGACCTCGACCTGCTCAAAGAAATCAAAGAAGTTCAGCGCGGACGCATTTCTGACTACCTTGCGCAGCGACCCTCCGCGACCTATTCTGAAAACGCCCGTGCCATCTGGAGTACTCCCGTTGACATTGCCATCCCCTGCGCGACCCAAAACGAACTCGGCGAAGACTGCGCGCGCGAGCTGGCAAAAAATGGCGTCACAGTTGTAGCAGAAGGTGCCAACATGCCCTGCACGCCCGCCGCAATAGACGTCTTCAAAGAAGCAGGGGTGCTGTTTGCTCCCGCAAAGGCGGCAAATGCTGGCGGTGTCGCAACCAGCGGACTCGAGATGAGTCAAAACTCGATACGCTATAGCTGGGATTTTGAAACCGTTGACGCGAAGCTCCAAGACATCATGAAAGACATCTACCAGTGTGCAAGCGAGGCCGCAGAAGAATACGGTCAAAAAGGCGACCTCATCATGGGTGCCAACATCGCAGGATTCATGAAAGTTGCCAACGCCATGCTTGCCCAAGGTGCCGTCTAGGACTGCCAACGACCAAGGACCGCTGATTAGACCATGCCCAGATACCTGATAATCGTCAACCCTGCCGCAAAAAGCGGGAAAGCCTCGGACCTCATCCCGACAATCAAGTCAGATTTTGCAGGTCAAGACTATGCGCTGCTGCTGTCCGAAGCCCCAGGTCACCCCAAAGAACTGGTACAGAGCACAGTGGACAGCAACACCGAATGTGTTATCGCTGTCGGCGGCGACGGAACAACAAGTGAGGTCGTCAACGGCATTATGTCATTGACAAAAGACAAGCGCCCCGCACTGGGGATTATCAGCGCAGGCAGCGGCAATGATGCCGTGCGCGGTTTTGGGCTGCCCACCGACACACGCGAAGCCACCCGCGCCATCCTGGCTGGCACAACGCGACTTTTTGATGTGGGGCGCGTCAACGACCGCTACTTTGCCAGCAGCTTTTCGATTGGACTTGACGCCAACGTGGTCGAACAAACCCTCGAATACAAGGAAGCTAACGGCTGGTCAGGCTCGCGCCTATACTACACCAGCCTGATGAAGGTGATTTTCACCAAACTCCAACCTATCGAGCTAGATATTCAACACCTCGACCACGACAAAGAAAAAGGTGCGGAGAAAAACTGTAAAGCTAAAGTGCTACTGTGTGCTACCACCAATGGTCATACCTATGGTGGCGGCATCCCCATCAATCCTGACGCAACAACAGACAGCGGCCGTCTAGCCTTTGCCTGGGTGGACTCCCTCAGTTTTCCAGAGACCATGCTGCGCCTGCCCCTTATCGTGACAGGTAAGCACCGGAACTTAAAGGCCTATCACCGCAATGAAATCAAGAATGCAGTCGTACAATCATCAAACGGTACAAAGCTCACCGCGCAAACCGACGGCGAGCTTTTCTGGGACACCAGCTTCAAAGTTGAGCTCTTTCCGGGGGAACTAGAAGTAATCGTTCCTGCAGACTAAATCAGCGACTTTTCTCCGCGAACTACTGCTGCGCTTACTGTTAGCTTTTCAATCTCTACTCTTTCGGGTAGCACATACATTGCTTCGAGCAAAACGCTTTCACAGATTGAGCGCAGTCCGCGCGCTCCTGTTCCACGATCCTTCGATAGCTTTGCGATCTCTTCAAGGGCATCCTTCTCAAAATCAAGCTCTACTCCCTCAAGAGCGAAAAGGCGCTTGTATTGCTTTGTCAGGGCGTCTTTGGGCTCTGTCAAAATGTGCATGAGGTCTTCTAGTTCAAGGTCGCGCGTCGATGTCATCACGGGAACGCGACCAACAAATTCCGGGATGATTCCAAAGGTACTAAGGTCTTCGGGCTGGGCTTGTTCGAGAAGGTCACTAACTGATTCGCTATCCTGTGCCTTGACCTCTGCCGTAAAGCCAACACTGCTGTTGCCAATACGGTCAGCGATGATTTTCTCAAGGCCGACAAAAGCGCCGCCAACGATAAAGAGGATGTTCTTTGTGTTGATTTTCAGCAGCTTTTGGTCAGGGTGCTTGCGCCCACCCTTTGGTGGCACACTGGCTTCAGTTCCCTCAAGGATTTTCAGCAAGGCCTGCTGGACCCCTTCGCCTGAAACGTCGCGGGTGATTGAAAGGTTTTCTGCCTTACGGGCAACCTTATCGATCTCGTCAATATAGACAATGCCGATTTCTGCACGCGAGATATTGTCGTCTGCATCAGTCACCAGCTTTAACAAGATGTTTTCGACGTCTTCACCTACATAGCCAGCTTCGGTCAAAACCGTTGCGTCTGCAATCGCAAAGGGCACGTCAAGGACGCGTGCCAACGTTTCTGCAAGCAGTGTCTTGCCGGTACCTGTTGGTCCCAGCAGCATAATGTTGCTTTTGGCTAGTTCAACCTCATCAGGTTCGATACCCTGTTCTTTTTCCTGGGCTTCGACCATGACACGCTTATAGTGGTTGTGCACGGCAACCGAAAGAATCTTTTTCGCGCGCTCCTGACCCACAACGTAATCATTTAGAGCGTCGTGCAATTGGCGCGGTGTTGGTAGACTATCAATTGTGAACTCACTGCCTGGTACGGGGACTGTGCCCTCCTCAACAAAATCACGCTCTTCATAGACGTGGAAATCACCAAAGTGCAGACCCGGCGAAACGTTTTGCTGTGCAGCCGTAGGTGTTCTACCCGGCACGTGGGTTTCCGGTCCTGCAGCCACATGACTACCATTGGAAGCAAAGCCGCCCTGGCCTGATGAGTAATCAGAACTTGCACGCTCAAGTCCCACGACTATGTCGCTTGCAAGGGCTATGCATTCCTCACAGATATAGGTGCCGCCAGGACTTTTTACCAACTTATTTATTGACCCTGCGCCACGATGACAAAACGAACATATGTGCTCGACGCTATCTTTGGTATCTTCGCTCACGCCTATTTACCTTTTGCGCTTTTGCCGATTGCCGCATGATTTTCAATAACGGCGTCAACAAGGCCATAATCTTTTGCCTCCGCTGCGGTCATGATATTGTCGCGATCGGTGTCTTTTTCAATGCGCTTGATGGTCTGGCCTGTGTGGCGCGCCAAAATAGCATTGAGGTCTTTGCGCATGCGCAGGATTTCATTTGCCTGAATCTCGATGTCAGACGCTTGTCCCTGAGCACCGCCTAGTGGCTGATGAATAAGCACGCGAGAGTTCGGCAGCGCAAAGCGCTTGCCAGGCTCCCCCGCTGCAAGAAGCACTGCCCCCATAGAGGCGCACTGTCCAACGCAGATGGTCGACACATCAGACTTGATAAACTGCATGCAATCATAAATGGCAAGACCTGAAGTGATTTCGCCACCAGGAGACATAATGTAAAAGTTGATGTCTTTGGTGGGGTCAACGCTTTCTAGGTGCAACATCTGGGCAATGATGACTGAAGCACTTGCCTCATTGACTCCACCTGTTAGAAAGATGACCCGCTCATTAAGCAGGCGTGAAAATATGTCGAAGCTACGTTCCCCACGATTGGTCTGTTCAATGACCATGGGAACGAGGGTGCTTGAGTAGAAGTCCGCTGGATTAGAATTCATGTGCTGTTCCTTTATTTGTCTTTGGGAGGTGCGCCGGTTGTTTTGTTGGCAGGGGCTGCGTCCTGCTCTGCATTGGGGTTTTCGCCTTTTGGATTCGAGAGGATGCTGGCGCTCTCGTCGATGTTTATAGTGGCGTTGTCGCGCAGCCAGGTCATGGCGCGCCCGCGTCCCAAATCATCTTTGAGGCTTGTCAGCATGCCGCGGTCAACCCATGATTTGCGCATGTCTTGAGTACTCATGTCAGAATCAGGATTAGCGTCGACTGCCTTCGTGAACTCTCCGTCGAGATCTTCGTCGCTGGGGAGCAGATCCTTATGGCGCGCTAGGGCCTCTAGGGCAAGGTCATTGGTGACGCTGATGGCCGCCTGCTCTTCCATGTCCTTTTCGTACTGCTGCGGGTCAATGTTTGCCTGGGCAAGGTAGCTGTCGAGCTCCATTCCCTGCTGTTCGAGCATGCGACTGAACTCTGCGACCATGTCGTCTGCGCGGGCCTCTATCATGCCAGTTGTGGGCTCGCCATCGAGGAATTTTGACAGTTCTTCGAGCAGCTTTTCGTCGCGAATGCGGTCCCATTGCTGCAGCTTTTGCGAATCGATGTAGGACTTGATTTCTTTGCGCATGTCTTCGACAGTGTCAAAGCCAGTTTGCTTTGCGAAGTCGTCGTCGATTTTAGGCAGCACTTTTTCATTGAGTTCGTCTACGGTGAGGTCGAACTTCATGGTTTTGCCTGCGAACTCTTCGTTGTTGCCCGTGTCTTCGACTTCGAATTCAATGTTGAGCTTATCGCCAGCTTTCGCGCCGATGAGGCCCTTGTCGAAGGCTTCTGGCATCATGCCCTGCCCTAGCTGGTAGAGGTGCTTTTCGACTTCTGAACCATCGTAGTCGTCGCCGTCAATGGTGGATTTGAAGCTAAAGGTGAGGAAACTGTCTTCACCTATCTTTACGTCCTTGTCTTCGATTGTTGGATAGGTTGCAAAGCGCTCCAGCGTACCCTCTACCTGCGCGTCGATTTCTTCATCAGTCGCCTCTTTAGGCACCATGTCAATAGTAACGTTGGTACTTGAGAGAGTAAGTTCTGGGCGCAAGTCCACTTCTACGGTGTAGCTGTAGTCTTGACCTTCTACAAGCTCATCGGGATCACTAAAGTCGACCTTGCCGACGGTGCGCAGCTCCTCGCTATCTACGGCAAGCGGGTAGGTTTCGTTGACGACTTCTTCAAGGGCAGTTGCGAGGATGTATTCACGTCCCACCTGGCCTTCGATAACGCTGCGGGGGGCTTTACCTGGTCGAAATCCTGGAAAGCGTAACTGTTTTGACAGTTTTCTAAACTCTTTATTGATTGTTTCGTCGACTTTCTTTGCCTCGACGATAACGTTTACTTTTGCGGTGTTTCCTGTGCGCTCTACTTTGCTTGTGAAGCTCAAGGTGATTCCTCTCTACGTGTTTTATAACCCATTGATTTTATCAAAAGATTACGTACACGCTTGCAGCCTGCATAAGATTTCTCTATACTGGTTCGTTGCTGCGGGTGTGGCGGAATTGGCAGACGCGCTAGATTTAGGTTCTAGTGAGCAACGCTCGTGGGGGTTCAAGTCCCTCCACCCGCACCATTT
>Ga0209755_10005293_pt1 | contig 14732 bp, 13 predicted proteins | sample TergutCo191P1_FD_187301 | JGI IMG/M metagenome (GOLD analysis project Ga0209755, IMG submission 187301) | Cornitermes sp. P1 segment gut microbial communities from Petit-Saut dam, French Guiana - Co191P1 (SPAdes) (version 2) | ecosystem: Host-associated > Arthropoda: Insects > Digestive system... | reverse complement strand
CTTTGCCCGCTTTCCGGGGCCTTGTTACCGCGGCGAAGGATCCAGACCAGGAAGTGCGCGTGTGCGTGGTAAAAGCCCTGGAGAAGCTGGATAGCGACCAGGGTCGCGAGATTTTGGAAAAGCTAAAAGAGGACCCGGATAACCGTATCCGTAAGTATACTTTATGGGCTTTGGAAAGGTTGGATTCGCTTAAGATGGAATAATGAAAGCCAGAGGCGAACGGCTTTATAGTTTGACAGTCTCCCGCTGTTTTGGTAAACTCTAGGGATAGGCCCTTTTTAGCCCAATCGGCTTGAAGGGCCTCGTATAAAGGTGTCAAGGGGAAGCTTTCTTGAGTTTTCCCTGGACGCAGGCCTGGCCAGTCAGTTTCGGCGACGGCAAGGTTTTAAATGTAATATCTCGCGTCTTTGTTAGGCTGCCGTATGCTGCCTGTGACATGTCTTACTTGTCGGTTCTTGTCGCAATTAGTTAAAAATGGCTAAAGCCCTATCCACCTGTATCAAAAAGCCAAAATGAATAGCATAAGCTCTATAGGTCGAAAGGATGTTTACTGGAATTATGCGGCGACTTTTCTGCAGATTGGTGCCCAAGCCATCATTCTGCCGTTTATTCTACGGGCCTTTCCACAAGAACAAATTGGCATTTGGATGGTATTTTCGAGTATCATTTCAATAGTCGCCCTTTTGGATTTTGGGTTTAACCCGTCTTTTACCAGAAATGTCACCTATGTTCTAAGCGGTGTAAAGACCCTTAAGGTAACAGGCCTTGAGACAGCAGAAAGAAACACAGAAGTTGACTACGGGTTGTTAAAAGGGCTTATTTCCGTGATGCGTTCGTTCTATGCCAGAATAGCGCTTGCTTTGTTTGTTGTCTTGTCAACGGCAGGTACGTATTATGTATCTGTGATATTGCGGGGGTATACAGGGGATAAAAGCGAAGTCATCATAGCATGGCTGATTTTATGCTTGGTCAATGCGTATGGATTCTACACGTTTTATTATGATGCGCTTTTGGTAGGAATGGGCAAGATAAAACGTTCGCGCCAGATAATCGCATTGGGACAAGTATTGTATCTAGCAGTCGCGATAGCATTTATTTCCTTTGAGTTCGGGCTTATTGCATTGGCAAGTGCGCAAGCCGTATCTATAATGGTTAGGCGCATTTTTACATACTTGTCGGTATATACGCATGATGTAAAGAAGCAGTTAAAGAGTGCATCGGCAAAAGAAAGAGGGGAAATATTCAGGGCTGTATATCCAAATGCAGTAAAACTTGGTTTGACAAGTTTAGGAGCTGTTTTGGTTCTTCGCTCCCAGCCCATCATTGGGGCTATTTTTCTTCCGCTCGAAGACATTGCATCCTTTGGCATCACGATACAGTTAGTAGGAATATTAAGCGGGATAGGCATGGTGTATTTTCAAACCTATAACCCCAAGATTGTGCAGCATCGTGTGGAAAACAATATTGTCCCGATTAAAAATATTTACATTAAAAGTTGTTTGATCCTCGGATGGGTGTTCATTGCGGGTGGATCATGCTTATTGCTGTTTGGGCCACGAGTTTTAACCGCAATTGGAAGTTATACGCCACTTTTACCAAGCATATATATCTTTGTTGCGTTGGTAATCGCATTGCTGGAAGCTAACCATGTAATAGCGGCTGGTATCCTAGTAAGTAAGAACCATGTGCCTTTTTTTAAGGCATCGTTATTTGCTGGATTGATGACAGTCATATTATTGTTCCTGTTCTTGGTGGTTTTTGGATGGGGAGTTTGGTCTTTGGTATTAGCTGGTGGTATTGCGCAGGCGATTTACCAAAATTGGAAATGGCCACTGGAAGTGGCCAAAGAATTTAAGGGCACATCATACATAGGAACGAAAAATAATGGGTAAAGAAAATAAGGATATAGTAAAAATAACAGGAAATTCTAGGCCGAAATATCCAGAACAGAAAGGATTGATTTCCATACTTCTTCCTGTTTACAATAGTGAACAACATCTAAGTGAATGCTTGGATAGTATTTTAGCACAGTCATTCAAAAATTGGGAAGCTTTGTTGGTTAATGATGGTTCGACAGATAATACAGAAAAAATAGTCGATGAATATGCTCAAAATGATTCTCGTTTTATTGCGCTTCATAAACAAAATGAAGGTACTTTGCTTGCAAGAAAAACAGGGTTTGAAAATTCAAGAGGAGAATTCATAGCAAACATAGACCATGACGATATTTATGATGAATTATTCTTGGAAAAAATGTATGCAAGAATAATAAAATCAAACAGTGATTTTGTTTGGTGCAAATGCCAAGAGTTAAATAAATCATCTGTCTATCATGCTGAAAATTACAAATGGAGTGAAGATGCTACTGAAAATGTAGCTTCGGTGTTAGTGCCAGGAAATGGGGTAACACCGATGACATGGAATAAACTCATAAAGCGAATAATCTATTCAAAAATACATTTTCCGCATGAAAATATCGTTTGGGGAGAGGACGCAATTCAATCGGTCCAAATTGCGTACTATTCAAAATCAGCAACATTTGTCCCTGAAATCCTTTATTTTCATAGGCCATCTGGACATTCTTCAATTCCAAACTTGATGTCTGAAATTCGAGTTATGGCAATTATTAAAAAAACAGTTCTTGATGGCATATTTGGAAAAATCATTCCTAAGAACGTTGAAAATACTTTTTGTGTTCTGATGAGTTATTGTAATACGGTGTATAATTTTTTTCTTCTGGATAAAAGACAGAGGCGAGAATTTGAAAAAGATTTAAAACCGTTTTTTTCGCAGGTTATTAGATGTACTAAAAAAATGAACTTAAGAATATGTTTGTTTTTGGCAAATAATGGCATTGAGTTTCCCTTGTTGATGATTGATAAGCTGATGAAACCATTGTTTCTAAAAATTAGAGCAATTTTATATGAGGAAGTAACATGTCAAGACTAAGAAAATGTTTTTTATTAGCTCTTTTATGCCTATCGTTTCCTTTTTCGTCGCTTTTTGCACAGGAAGCCATTAAATCTGTCGAGGAAATTTATTTTAATTTTCTCGTCTTACGGGGGTTAGCACAGCGTCCTTATCTTAACTTCCGTACTATGTCGGATTCCGTATGGAATATTGATGCCGATTTGGAACATCCATGGCATTCGAAAAGATTTGGAACTTTTCACCCCCTTTTCGGTGATTTACGTGTAAGAATTTATGGCCCTGAATTGTTTATGTCGGCCAACACTATTGCTCCTTTTGGCCAGAATGACGGTGTGCTCTGGCAGGGGCGTGGTTTTAACACCATGTTCAGAGGCGGTGTAAGAATCGAAGGGCACGGTCTTGAACTAACCCTGGTACCACATTTTGCGTTTTCACAAAACGCCCATTTCGACATACTGCCACCACATAATGAAAGCGAATTCAGCTATTTTTGGGGATACCACGTGGGCGGTGTTGATGCGCCTCAGCGTTTTGGTAATAGGCCGTTTTTTGACTGGGATTTTGGCGATTCTGAAATTCGCTATACGTGGGAAAATATATCCATCGGGTTTGGAACACAGGCAATCTGGCTTGGACCCTCATACCTTCATTCGATACTCCACTCGAATAACGCTCCGGCATATCCTAGGTTTGACATAGGGTTACGCAGACAACGTATTATACTTCCCTGGCTTGGTTGGGACATAGGAGAGGTAGAAGCTCGGTTATGGGTAGGGCGACTTACCAAATCAGAATTTTTTGATAGTGACGATTCAAACAAGCATACTATGTTTCATGGGTTAGCCTTGGCTTATGCACCGTCGTTTCTACCTGGACTGACACTATTCGCAAACCGTGTTGCCCTTGTTCCATGGGCCTGGGAAAATCTGAGTTTTGTTCTTCCAGTTATTGATAATACCATTGAAGATCAAAAAGCATCATTTGGGTTTTCGTGGCTTTTTCCACAAGTTGGATTTGAGATTTTTGGCGAAATTGGTATCGATGATTATACTGCACCAATCAGGGGGCGGTATCCTCTGTGGACTGGCTATTTACGGAACCTATACCACACCATGGTCTTCACATTGGGCACAAGGAAAGCATTGACAATTTCAGAACGACGCAATATATTTGGACAATTTGTTTTTGAATGGAGTCATATGGAAATGTCGAAAACTTTCCAATTCCAATGGCCTTATTCATTTTATTTCCATCATCAACTAATTCACGGGTATACTAACAGAGGTCAATGGTTGGGAAATGGATTTAGCCCTGGTGGGAATGCCCAGTATTTCGAATTTAGACTTTTTTACCCTAGGGGTACGTCTTCCTTTTTTATACATCGTTACAATCCTGACAATAATTTCATCTACCAACACGCTATCTGGGGCACCTATGATCCTGATGATACGTGGGGCGGTAGATTCATAATGGCTTTTAATGCAAATCTTGCGGTGGGAATAACCACACACCATCGGATTTCGGAAAATTTGAGTATTGGTGGCAAGCTAGCCTATAATTTAATTCTTAATCCTTTTTATTTTCATAATAAGGTGCGAACGACAGATGAAGAGATACGTCATAATTTTCATGTTTCTTTGACTATAAGGTATACATTATGAATAAAAACTTAGTGTTTTTTGCTGTTATGTATGCCACAATTTTACCCATATTCCGAAATCAGAGATAGGTGATCTCGAAAAACAGGGCTGTTTTTTAAAATATGAAAAAGATACCAATATATCAACCGTCTCTAAGAGGTAATGAGAAAAAGTATGTACTCGACTGTTTGGATTCCACATGGATTTCTTCAAAAGGGAAATACATCGGCGAATTCGAAAAAAAATTTGCCGAATATATCGGAGTAAGCTATGCTGCATCAGTGACCAATGGAACTATTGCGTTGCACTTAACATTGCTAGCGTTAGGTATAGGTAAGGGGGATGAAGTTATTGTTCCAACACTAACCTATATCGCTTCAGTCAATGCGATAAGATACACTGGTGCCACACCTGTTTTTATTGATTGTGAAAGGGAGTATTGGCAAATTGACGTGAATGAAATAGAGCGACTTATTACATCTAAAACTAAAGCGATTATGCCGGTACATCTCTATGGTGCTGTTTGTGACATGGGTTCAATAATAGAGATTGCTAAAAAATATAACTTGTTCGTAGTAGAGGATTGTGCCGAAGCAATAGGAAGTAAATTTACAAATAAAAAAGTTGGTGGTTTTGGTGATATTTCCGCGTTTAGTTTTTTTGGCAATAAAACAATCACCACAGGTGAAGGTGGTATGGTTTTGACGAATGATGAAACGCTCTACGAAAGATGTCTCCATCTTAAGGGGCAGGGCTTGGCAAAGTATCGCCAATATTGGCATGATATACTAGGATATAATTACAGAATGACGAATATTTGTGCCGCTATAGGACTTGCACAGTTGGAAAATATTGAAGGAATTATTTTTGAAAAGCGTCGGATTGCTACCTGGTACAAAAAATACCTGCTATCCAACGAAAACGTGGAGATACATAATGAACAAGACGGTACCTTTCATACATATTGGATGATTTCGATCTTAGTAAATTGTCCAGAGGATCGTGATCCTTTGCGTGACTTTCTTGAAAATGCAGGAATAGAAACTCGTCCGCTTTTTTATCCAGTGCATATTATGCCAATATATAGCGAAAAATATCAGCGTTTCAAAAATGCAGAATATTTGGGATGGAGAGGAATTAACCTGCCAAGCTATCCAGATTTAACGGAAGAGCAAATCGAATATATTTGTAAAAGCATTAATAGTTATTTTATGGGGAGAGAATGACATATATAATTGGTGCATCTGGCCAAGCAAAAGAAACGGCCATATATGTTTTGGATTGTGGAATTGACAGCGAGGTTGTTTTTGTAGATATAGAAAAAAACAAGGATTTTATTGCTATACGTAATTTTGAGTGCCCAGTTATTCCTGAAAGTGATTTTCTGTCAAAAATAAGACATGCCTTTCCCAAACCTGATGTCGTAATTGCAATAGGAGAGCCAACTGTCCGTGCAAGAATTGTGGAAAAATATATAGGATTCTGCGATTTTCCGAATGTTATTCATCCTTCTGCTGAATTTTTAGGTAAAGTTAAATTAGGAAGAGGAAATATAATAGCTCCCATGGCATTTATTTCTGTTGATTGTGGATTTGGGGATTTTAACTTGATAAACTATGGTGCAACTATTGGCCACGATTGTCTGCTAGGAAGCTATAATTCAATTTATCCTCAAAGTATAATTTCTGGAAATGTTCAAATTGGCGATTGCAATTTACTAGGGGCGGGTTGTGCTATTATGGAAAATGTATCTATAGGAAATAATAATATAATAGGCATGAGCGGGGTATGCTTGAATTCCATAGGGCATTATGGGAAATATGTTGGGGTGCCATTAAAAAAAATAGAAAATATTCCATATTTGTTATAGATAAAATAATTCGAAGAAAATCTTCATATGTTGAAAATGAATATAAGGTTATAAAAATATGAGGAAAATAATAATAGTTCCAGCCTTTGGGTTTATAAGCTGGGATGGTGGTGTTGATTACTTAAAGTTACAAATAAAATATTTGATAAGATTAAAAGAGCAAAATAAGATAGATGATGTTATTTTATTTCTTCCAGAACTTTCCCCTTTTGGTAATTTTAAACGGATAATCAAAAATAGTATAAAACACGTTATTTCTCGGCCATTGGAAAGAAATCAAATATTTAGGCATGTTTTGTTTGAAAAAGATGACGAAATTAATAGAAAGATTAAAATCAAGAAATATTGTTGCGATAAAGTTAGTGGCAAAAAATCCATCCGAAATTATATAAGGCAATATGAAAATGCAATTATTTTTCCTGTATCTGAGCCGTTGAAGGCATTATCCTGTGATCAGATAGGATATATTCCAGATTTGCAACATTTGCATTTACAACATTTTTTTAAGAAGAGAGAAAGAATAGCAAGGGATGCATCTTTTAAAAATATTTTAAATAATTGTGATGTTGTTGTCGTAAATTCGTTGGATACGAAATTGGATTTAGAAAATAATTACCCCAAAGAGACATCTAGATCAGTAATCTTTGCCACTCCTTTTTTGCCTGTTGCAGATAAAAATATACTTACCTGTACAGTGGATATTTCAGCGTATAACCTGCCTGAAAAATATTTTATAATTTCATCCCAGTTGTGGATTCATAAAGATCATATAACCGCTTTTAAAGCGCTTAACATATTGCATGAAAGAGGATATCGTGAGATTCATATCGTTTGTACTGGATCAGTGAAAGATTACCGTTTCCCATATTATTTCGATAACATAAAAGAGTTTATCAAAAAATCAAATCTTGAACAGTATATCCATTTTTTGGGTTTCATTCCCAAAGAAGAGCAGGTTGCAATAATGAAAAAATCGATATCCTTAGTTCAGCCCACGCTTTTTGAAGGCGGGCCAGGAGGTGGGGCAACATATGATGCAATTTCATACGGAGTTCGGGCAATAGTTTCTGATATTGGAATTAATAAAGAAATAAAACATAAATCCGTTTATTTTTTTGAAAAACAAAATGCAAATGATTTATCAAATGTGATGGAAACAATTATGAATACGATACCTGAAATGCCAACACTTGATGAATTGCTTTCTCAAAGAAAAAAAAATATAAATGAAGGAGCACAATTTCTAGCGGACGTTTTTTTAAGTAGCAGGGTTGTTAATATGAAAAATCAAACATGGAAAAAATAAAAAATTTGAAGAAAACGGATAGTGTAAGGTGCCCCCTTGTTTCAATAGTTACGGTTGTTTACAATAATGTAGGCCTTTTAGAAAGGACTATAAAAAGTGTGCTGAATCAAACCTATGGCAATATTGAATATATTATTATTGATGGTGGATCTACGGATGGAACTGTAGAAATAATAAAAAAATACAGTGATAATGTAGATTATTGGGTTAGTGAGAAGGATGATGGCATTTATGATGCAATGAATAAAGGGATACGGATTTCTTCTGGTTCCATTGTTGGAATTATTAATTCTGATGATTGGTATGAGAGGGATGTCGTTGGAAATATTGTAGAACAATTTTCTGCTAATCCAGAGATAGATATCACTTATGGCGAAGAAATATTTTATTTTTCTATTTGGGGTAAAATGTATGCAAGAAAAGATATCTATAAACAAATTGTTGAGGATGATATTTTAGTGGCGAATTATATTGGACACCCTACAGTTTTTGTAAAAAAATCAGTTTATAATGTTGTTGGGATGTATGACAAGTCGCTAAAAATTTGTGCTGATTGGGATTTTTTTATACGGGCATACAAAAATAAATGTAAATTTCTTTTTGTTCCGTATGTCATTGCACATTGTTTAGAAGGTGGAATTTCATCAACTACCTATAAACAGTGTAAAAAAGAAATTGTTAAGATCAAGAAAAAATATGGGACATATATTGGTAGTGATTCAATCAGATATTTTATGGCTGGTGTAAAAGAAATGCTATATAAAGTACAACTGGGAAGGGTTTTACGAAATTTTTCAAAATCGCAAAAATATATATTGGGAAAATATAATATTGTGAAATTTGATTATGATTTATTTGAATAAAATTGGAGTCGCGATAAGTTGAATTATGTCTATTTATATTACCATTTTTACACCGACTTATAATCGGGCTTATATTCTTCCACGACTTTATGAAAGCCTAGAAAAACAATCAGTTAAATATTTTGAGTGGTTGGTTGTTGATGATGGGAGTACTGATAATACAGAAAGACTGGTCAGTAAATGGGAAAGGGAGGGGACGGTAACCATAAATTATATAAAAACTTCTAATGGAGGTAAGCAACGTGCTATCAATCGTGGAGTAAGAGAAGCGAAAGGGGAACTTTTTTTTATAGTCGATAGCGATGATTTTCTTACTCCTGATGCAATCGCAATTGTACAAAAGGATTGGGGGCGTATAAAAAATGAGAAAACCACCCTGTCTGGACTTTGCTATAAAAGGGTGGTTTATGAAACAGAGAAATTTATGGGAATAGATTTTCCAGAACCTCCAATTGCTGCTTCCCTGTTAGATATGGTGTACAAATATAAGATTAAAGGAGATAAAGCGGAAATATTTAAAACAGAAATGATGCGTGATTATCCTTTCCCAGAAATTCTTGGGGAAAAATTTGTTCCCGAGGCATATATATGGAATCGTATCACAACCAATAAACCTATGTATTTTATTAATAAAGGTATTTATTTTTGTGAATATTTACAGGATGGGCTGACAGCTAATTTTTGCAGAAATTTAAGACAAAACCCAATGGGGTTTAAACTGTACTATAATGATGTTTTATGTTATGAAATTATTCCATTGAAAAATAAATTCAAGGCTGTTGTACGAATTATTCAATGTATTTTTTTTCTTACAATGAAGAGGTTATATGGAAAAGATACCTAAAACTATCCATTATTGCTGGTTTGGGAATAATTTTTTGCCAGAACTTGCACAGAAATGTTTGGCAAGTTGGAAAAAATATTTTCCTGGCTATAAGATTAATCAATGGGACGAATCTAATTATGATGTTCACAAAATACCATATATCAGTGAAGCCTACAATGCAAAAAAATACGCATTTGTCAGTGACTATGCTCGTTTTGATATTCTTTACGAATATGGGGGAATATATTTTGATACGGATGTAGAAGTTATTAGGCCATTCGATGCTGTTCTCGAAAATGGCGGGTTTATGGGGTTTGAAGAAATTGGGAAAGTAGCTTCGGGTTTAGGTATAGGTTGTAATTCGGGTTTAGGTATATTGTACCAAATTATGCAATTTTATTCAACATTGCGTTTTGTAAATGATGATGGCTCATATAACTTACATACCGTTGTTGAGTATGCAACGGAAATATTAGTTCAGAATGGGCTTGAAGAAAAAAATGAAATACAAAAATTAGATGGAATTACGGTTTATCCAGCAGAATATTTTGCGCCTAAGTCTGTAAGAACGGGCGAATTAAATATAACAGGCAACACATATTCAATACACCATTACGATGCAAGTTGGGTTGATAAATGGGAAAGAACATATTATGAATGTAAAAGAAAGGCTTGTCGTTTGTTTGGTTTGAAACTTGGAGCAGTTTTTATTTTCCCATACTTTATTCTAATAACTATAAATCATTATGGTTTGAAATTGGGGGTTAAAAAAATATTGGAAAAAATGAAAAATGCAACGTAAAGTCTTATTTATTTCCACAATCGCTATTTTCTCTCGTTTCAATTTATCGTTTATGCGTTGGTTCAGGGAACAGGGGTGGCAGGTTGATTATGTGTCGGATGGTGTAATGCAAATACCTGATTGCGACAACCAATATGCAATACCCATAAAGCGTAGTCCCTATAATGTAAAAAACATAAAGGCCTACAAAGAGCTGAGGGAAATTTTGAAAAATAACTATGACATCATCCATTGCCATACGCCAATGGGAGGTATTTTGGGACGATTAGTGGCAAAAAACACTGGAACGAGAGCAAGAGTGATATATACTGCCCATGGGTTTCATTTTTGTAAAGGTGCTCCCTTAATAAGTTGGCTTTTGTATTATCCTATGGAGAAATATTTTGCTAAATACACGGATATTCTTATTACAATAAATGAAGAAGATTATGGCAACGCAAAAAGGAAGTTATCATCATGCAAAGACATTCGTAAAATAGATGGTGTAGGTGTTGATCTGTTAAAATTCTATCCTCGTGGATTAGATGAAAAGATGATATTGCGGGATAAGCTCGGTTATAAGAAGAGTGATTTTATTTTGACTAATGTTGCGGAAATAAACAAAAATAAAAATCAGCTTATGCTAATAAAAGCATTGCCTGCATTAAAAAAAAACATTCCAACTTTGAAGGTTTTGTTTATTGGAAATGATAATTATTCTAGCATAAGACGAAAACTTGAGACATTAGTAAAAAAATTACAAGTTGAAGATATTGTGAGTTTTTTAGGGTATAGAAATGATGTTGAAAATTTTACGGCGATAAGTGACATTGCATTTTCCGCGAGTATTCGTGAGGGATTGCCCGTGAACATAATTGAGGCCATGGCTTGTGGGGTTCCAATTGTGTGTAAAAAAAACCGTGGGCATGACTCGTTGATTGAAAATGGAAAGACTGGGTTGTTGTTTTTGAATCATGCCGAAATGGTTGATGGTATTCTTAGGGTATATAATTCAAAGCCTTTTGCTGAGATGATGTGTAAAAATGCCATTAAAGAATCTAAAAAATTTTCTCGCGAATTAATTGTAGAAAAAATGGCGGAAATTTATAAACGATGCATGTAAAAGGACTGGCTGATGGACTTGAATTTTTTTATTAGTAAAAACCAGGGAAAACCAATAGTTGTTGTTCAAGGTCTTGGTTTTGTGGGATCGGTCATGTCGTTGGTTGTTGCGAACGCGATAGATGGGGACTATGCGGTTGTCGGTGTGGAGCAGGATACCGATATTGGGCGTAAAATTGTGGACTCATTAAATAATGGAGTGTTTCCCGTTGTTGCGGACGATCCAAAAATTAAGGAATATTTTGATATTGCTTGCGAGCGGGGTAATTTTTTTGCTACTGTCGATACCCTTGCATATGCCGAGGCTGATGTGGTTATTGTTGATATAAACCTTGATGTCAAAAAAGTCAGTGATGAACAATATGCGTTGACTGATTTCACGGTAACGCTTGAGCCATTTGAAAAAGCGATAAAAACTATCGCTAGTTGTTGTAAGCCAGATATGCTTCTTCTTGTTGAAACGACTGTTCCTCCTGGAACATGTCAAAATGTTGTAGGCCCCATTATAAAAAACGCCCTTAAACAACGAGGATTGCCCATAGACAAAATCCGTATAGGACATTCCTACGAACGTGTTATGCCTGGACCAACTTATGTGAATTCAATACAAAATTTCTATAGGGTTTATTCTGGTGTTGACGATGCGAGTGCCGATGCGGTCGAGGTTTTCTTGAAGACGATAATCCGCACGGATGAATACCCCTTGACTCGTCTGGGCAGTACCAATGCAAGCGAAATGGCAAAGGTTTTGGAAAATTCATATCGTGCAATGAATATAGCGTTTGTTGTCGAATGGTCAAGAATGGCGGAGGAAGCTGGGGTTGATTTATATGAAGTGGTGAACGCAATCCGTCAGAGGCCAACCCATAGTAATCTGATGTTTCCGGGTATTGGTGTTGGTGGTTATTGCCTTACAAAGGATCCGCTTCTTGCCAGTTGGTCGAGAAATAAACTGATCGGTGGTGCTGGCGGATTGGCGCAAAGCGAGGTGGCTGTATCGATTAATGATCAAATGCCTAGATACGCCTTTGAATTCCTTAAAAAACGCTATCAAAAATCTTTGGAAGGGCAGAAAGTGCTTTTGCTTGGTGTTTCGTACCGTGGGGACGTGGGTGACACTCGCTTTTCTCCCGTGGAAGGCTTCTGTCGCTGTCTGCTTGCAACTGGTGCCGTGGTTTCGGCTCATGACCCGTATGTGCTAGTGTGGTCTGAATTGGGCATAGAACCATGCCAAGTGCTAAACGAGGCATTGTGTGTTCAGCCCGATGTCGTTGTAATCAGTGCTGGGCATCTCATGTATCAGAGGGATGAAACAATCCAGGCGCTCCTCGGATGTAAACGCATGATGGTGTACGACACCATCGGTCTCTTGTTGAAGGATCAGATTTCAAAACTGCGGCAGAAGCATGAGGTTATTGTGCTTGGCAGGGGGGACTTGTGAAAAAGGTATTAATTCTTGGTGGGGCTGGTTTTATCGGTTACAACATAGCCCAGTACCTTGTTGAAAATAGGGACTATGATTTGACAATTGTGGATGATTTTTCTAGTGGTTCCCATGATGATGAGCTGAAGTCCCTTTGTGATAAATACAAAATCGGGATTATTTCTGCTGATCTTAGTAGGCGGGAAGCGTTCAAATTGCTTGAGCCGTATTATGATCACATATATGTCCTTGCCTCCGTAGTAGGGGTGAACAGATGTATAGAGGAACCCGATGAAGTCATCAGGATTAACACGGGGATAATTTACAATACTACCGAATGGATCCGTGCTTCTAAGCCAGAACGAGTGCTGTTTTCGTCCTCAAGTGAGAACTATGCGGCGACCACTGACGTGTTCGGTTTTGATGTCCCCACTGGAGAATCTGTTCCCCTTTGCATTGCCGATACACGTCATCCAAGGTTTACATATGCTGTGACAAAAATACTGGGCGAGGCGGCCTTCTTTGCGTACGGGCAGAGATTTGGGATACATACGACAGTGGTTCGTTATCAGAACATCTACGGCCCACGCATGGGATTCAAGCATGCAATTCCACATATAATCGAGCGTATCTACAAAGGCGAAAATCCCGTAAAAATTTACGGAGCAGATCAGACTCGAGCTTTCTGTTTTTGCACCGACGGCGCGGAGGGTACAGTGCTGGCATTGGAAAGTGACGATTCCGACCAACAAGTTTACCACATTGGCAACGATGATGAGATTACCATCGAAACACTGACTCGTGCTATTGGAGGTGCCATGGGATACACGGGTTCCTACACAGGTGCGGAGACTTATCCTGGCTCCGTATCTCGGCGTTGTCCAGATATTACAAAAGCAAGGCAGGATATAGGGTATTATCCAAAGGTTTCATTGGAGGAAGGTATCCGACGAACTGTGGATTGGTACTGCGCTTTTTTTGATGCAGGCCTGGAAATTACATCTGGAGGGTTTAAACCCCCAGAAGCACTTTGTTACCGAATGAGGATGTGAAAGGTTATGACTCGTGTATTTGATATATTTTTCTCACTTGTTGCCCTTTTGCTTTTTTTCCCTTTTTGTATCGTGATAATGATAATTTTGCGCTTTACGGGGGAGGGGGAGATTCTATATACACAAAGTCGTGTTGGGAAGGGAGGAAGATATTTCGGCTTGTTAAAATTTGCGACCATGCTCAAAGATAGTCCCTCTATTGGAACTGGCGATATAACGGTTAAAGGTGATCCAAGGGTGCTTCCAGTGGGCAATTTCTTGAGAAAGACAAAAATCAATGAAATTCCGCAATTGATAAATATTCTGGTGGGTGATATGAGCTTTGTAGGTCCCCGTCCACAGACACCTAAGAACTTTGAGTATTTTCCGCCAGAAAGCAGGGGAGTAATTTTGTCAATGCGACCTGGGCTAACTGGAATAGGTTCTATTATATTCCGGGATGAAGAAACGATAACGGCAAATTCTGATAAACCCATAGAGGAATGTTATTCTAAAATAATAGGCCCTTACAAAGCGACGCTAGAAAAATGGTATTGTGGACGCCAGACAGTTCTGAATTATTTCCTTTTGATTTTTGTGACGGTATGGGTGATTTTTTTCCCTCGTTCTGAAATTTACCGTCGAGTATGGCCTTCTTTGCCTGAATTGCCAAGCGAACTAAATATTATATAACAAATAGGGGATTTATGAAAAAAGCACTAATTACTGGCATAACAGGGCAGGACGGTGCGTATCTGTCCGAATTTCTTCTCAAAAAAGGCTATGAAGTCCACGGTATTAAGCGTCGTGCGTCTAGCTTTAACACCCAACGTATTGATCATCTTTACCAGGATCCCCATGTGACGAACAAACGTTTTATCCTTCACTACGGCGATTTGACTGACACCTCGAACCTGGTTCGTATTATTCAACAGGTGC
>Ga0209755_10005291_pt1 | contig 14734 bp, 16 predicted proteins | sample TergutCo191P1_FD_187301 | JGI IMG/M metagenome (GOLD analysis project Ga0209755, IMG submission 187301) | Cornitermes sp. P1 segment gut microbial communities from Petit-Saut dam, French Guiana - Co191P1 (SPAdes) (version 2) | ecosystem: Host-associated > Arthropoda: Insects > Digestive system... | reverse complement strand
GCCGTATTTTTTTGCGGCAGAGAGTGCGAACACATGGTCATCCTGATTTATTGTGCCGCCGACAGCGCAAAGACTGTTGTGGCAGTTTGTAAGCACGTAAGGAATTGGAAACTTGTCCATGCCGCTTGCCCGCGCCGTTTGAATAATGCCTACATATGTAATATCGTGCGAGGTGAGCGAATCGAATTTTAACGTAAGGTTTCTGTCATCTGACCCCTTATTGTGAGACTTGAGAATACCATAAGAAATTGTCCCCTCTTTTGCCTTTTCTTTAGTTATATTTATACCTTTTTGAGAAAGCCTTGAGGCTGCACTATCGTTATCAACAATAATTTCCTTTCCGTTAATAAGAAATACTCCGGCGTTATAAAGCTCTACCATATTGCCTCCATAAATTATAAGAATTTTAACCACGAACCACACGAACCTGTACTCAGATATATAGTCTTCTGTTCGTGACGTTCGTGCCGTTCGCGGTAAATTTCCTTTTCTTTCTCTTGTGATTTTACCACATTCCAGCTATAGTTTGAACATGGCACAAACGCAGCATACCCGTAATTTTTGTATTATCGCCCATATCGACCATGGAAAGTCCACCCTCGCCGACAGGCTCATTCAAAAAGCCAAGCTCGTAGACGACCGTAATTTTCAAAATCAAATCCTTGATAATATGGATATAGAAAGAGAGCGCGGCATTACAATAAAGAGCCAGGCTGTAACGATTCCTTATACGGCGGCTGACGGCATTGAATATACGCTTAACCTTGTTGATACTCCGGGACACGTCGATTTCAGCTACGAAGTAAGCCGCGCGATTAATTCCTGCGAAGGCGCCCTGCTCCTTGTTGACGCAACTCAGGGTGTGCAGGCGCAGACATTATCCAACATGTACCTTGCCCTGGAACACAATCTGGAAATTGTTCCTGTAATAAATAAGATTGATATGCCTGCGGCTGATATTCCGCGCGTAAAAAAAATGATAGATAAAGACCTTGGTCTTGACGCAGAAACCGCAATTCTATGTTCGGCGCGTCAGGGCATCGGCGTTGATGAACTTTTCGAGGCGATTGTCGAGCGTATTCCTGCTCCTTCGGGAGACCCTGCTTCACAGCTTCGCGCTTTAATTTTTGACTGCCATTACGATCCTTACCGCGGCGTTGTCGTACATCTTCGCATTTTCGACGGCAGTTTAAGAAAGGGAATGAAAATCTTATTTATGTCAAACGGTTCTGTTTACGAGATAGAAACCGCCGGCGTTTTTAAACTTGCGTTAGTTGAAACAAGCGAACTTAACGCAGGAGATGTCGGCTATATTATTGCAGGCATAAAAACCGTAAGCGATGTGCGCGTCGGCGACACTGTAACGGGAGCTGAAAACCCGTGCAGCGCAGCCCTTCCCGGCTTTCGCGAAGTAAAGCCCGTTGTGTTTTCTTCTATTTACCCTGTCGATTCAAATGACTACGAAGAACTTCGCACAAGCATGGAAAAATTAAAATTAAACGATGCCTCCCTTGTTTACGAAAAAGATTCCTCCGCCGCGCTCGGCTTTGGTTTTCGCTGCGGCTTTTTGGGGCTTTTGCATCTTGAAGTAATTCAGGAACGTTTAGAGCGCGAATTTGACCAATCCGTTATTTTTACGGCTCCTTCTGTTAAGTACAAGGTAAAAGTAAAAGGCGCGGATGAAGTATTAATTGATAATCCTGTCGATTACCCGGACGAAGGAAGGCTGGAAAGCGCACAGGAGCCTTACATCCGCGCTTCTGTCATTTCGCCGACAGACTACCTTGGAAATATAATGACACTGTGCCTTGAAAAAAGAGGCGTGCAGACAAACATGACATACCTCGATGAAAAGCGCGTTGAATTGATTTACGACATGCCGCTTTCCGAAGTTTTATTCGATTTTTACGACCGCCTTAAAAGCATAAGCCGCGGTTATGCGTCATTTGATTACGATATTACAGATTACAAACCGACAGAACTTGTTAAACTGGATATTTTACTTAACAGTAAGCCTGTTGACGCGCTTTCTCAGCTTGTGTTTAAAGGAAACGCATACGACCGCGCGAGAAAAGTCTGCGAGCGTTTGCGCGACGAAATCCCCCGCCAGCAGTTTAAGATACCGATACAAGGTTCAATCGGAAGCACGGTTATAGCGCGCGAAACTGTAAACGCCCTGCGCAAAGATGTACTTGCCAAATGTTATGGCGGCGACATCACGCGCAAACGCAAACTTCTTGAAAAACAAAAAGAAGGCAAAAAACGCATGAAAATGGTAGGAGACGTAGAGCTGCCGCAAAGCGCGTTTTTAGCAGTTTTAAAAAGCCGGGATGAGTGATAATGGAAAAAATAAGCACTAAACATCTTTATTACTATGTTATGTGCATATCAGCCTTTGCGCAGACCAAGAAGCTAAACCCAAAAGACGCTTATAATTATCTTGAAGAATATAAGGGTATTGCTTTTTTGGAGGAATGCTACGATGCAGAACATTGCCTTTCTTTGGAAGACGCTGTCGATGACTTAACCGCTGTCTGCAAAAACAATGGAGGCAAAATACAATGATTCTTTATCATGGATCAAATGCAGAGATTGATACAATCGGTCTTGATAAATGTATGCCTTTTAAAGATTTTGGGAAAGGATTTTACACGAGTCCTTTACAGGAACAAGCGTATAGAATGGCAAAGCGCACTGTCAAGATAAGGAAAGAAGGCAATCCGTGTGTTACTGCTTATATAATTGATGATTATTTTATCTCAAATACTGAATTAAAAATAAAACAATTTGCAAAACCGGATAAAGAATGGGCAAATTTTGTAATAAATAACAGAAACAGAAATTTTAATGATATAAAAAGCAATAATTGCAATACAGACGCCAAGTTTGATATTGTAATTGGTCCTGTTGCAAATGACGATATAGTAGCTTTGATGGATGTGTTTCTTGCAGGATTAATTTCCGATGATGCTCTTGCAAAAGAACTTACTTTTAGGGAATTAACAAACCAGATTTCATTTCACACGCAGAAAGCCGTATCTTTATTAAAAAAAACAGAGGTTTATAATGGCTAAGGATAAAATCAGGTTAATGATAGATTTAGTATCAGCAGATGTAGTATCCGCAATTATGGAAGAAAAGTCTGTAACCATGCAGGAAGCCATGAAAGAGTTTTATAATTCCGAAGCATTTGACAGATTGTGTGATCCGGAAACAGGTTTATACCGCGAAAGCGGCGGCTATGTGCATGAGCTGTACAAGAAATTTATATCTTGTTAAAGCCGCAGGATAAGTAGAATATGATTAATGAAGAAATAATTCTCGATTTTGACAGTGTGAAAGTCTTGGCGCCTTCATGGGCTGACGAATTCATTACAGGAATAAAATCTGAATATTCAAATTCAATTCAATATATCAATACAGAAAACCCTTCCGTTAAGGCATCTATAAAAACTATTTTACAATGATTCTTATACACTTACCATACTCCGTAATATTTTGGTTCAAATAATCTATATTTAAACGTTATTCCAATATAATTTCTTATATCAATATTTGAAAATGTAATTCTTATTTCTTCTTTATCAATTTCCATATTTGAATATAAAAAATAATTTTCATATTTTAACTCTAATTCCATATGCCTTGATATTATATATTTAAATCCGGTATTTAAACCTATTCCATAATATAATTTATCCTTTAACGAACTAAATATATTAAATGGTGCTAATTCTAAAAGTACATATACTCCCATTCCTTTTGATGATAATGGAATTCCATTCCATACTTCAAAAGGTAAAAATCTGAATAAAATTAAATCCGAAAATTTTAACCCAGGTGTTTTATTTCCTAATAATTCCCATTCATCTTGAACAAAAGAAAAACTTACATCCGCTAATAAAAAATTTATTCCCCAGTATGATGTTGCATAAGTTACATTAATCGGCGTAATTATCATTAATGGAAACGCCATTGGTAAAGACATACGATAGATTAAATTTTTATCATTAAAACAATAAAAAATACCTATCTGTGGAATATCTATCAATCTTAAATCAAATATATCATCATTCCATTTCTTATTATTTATTAAATAATTTTTATCACATTCTTCATTGGCATATATAAATCCATACAAAACTGTCATTATGCATATAAATAAAACTTTTTTCATATTTTATTACTCCGTTTTTTTGTAATTTCCGCCAAATTATTAATAAAAATCAAGAACATTACCACATAAGCAATATTATATTGCCGTATTGGCAATGTGTCAATGAAAAAAGCAGGTTATTATTGCCTAAGAGGTAATTTTTTGAAAAATTGGGGTATAAGAGAGGTTTTAGCTGCAAATTTAAAGGAAAACCGCCGAAAGTTGGGGATGACACAGGAAGAACTGGCTGAAAAAGCCAACGTGTCAACCCATTATATCGCCATGATTGAAATATGCAAAAAGTACCCAAAACCGGATATGTTGGAGCAAATAGCTAAAGCCCTCGGAATTGAACCTTATAAACTTTTTAATGTCGAGAATGATCCGAATGAACCGCTTGAACGCTTGCATCAAAAAATTATTACAGATGTAAAACAGATTGTAACCGAAGCCGTAGAGAAAGCTATTGATAATAAATATAACCTAAAGTAACTGCAGCCCTGTGCAATCAAGTAATAAAATGTCAATTTATATAGAATAACTTTAACATCGGGTCAATCTCTGCTCTCATGCGTTTTAAAAATGCCGTGTCAGTTATATCAGGCTCCCGCCCGCCGGCGCAATCGGGAAAATGCGCCCACAGGTAATCGCATTCGCCGGTTAAAACGCTTAATTTTTCTTTATCTGCCGCCGCTTCCCCTGTAAGTATTCCGCGCAGTTCTTCTAATCGTTTTTTTTCGTTTTCAAAAAAATTAATTATTACAGAAGATTTCACACTAAGACACGAAGGCACAAAGGATTGTAAACCATTTTCTTCTTTTGCGTTCTTTGCGCCTTCGTGCCTTTGCGAGAACTCAATATTTTCCATTTTTAACAAATCCTTTAATTCATCAATCGAAAGTGTCTTAACTCCAAGCGGCAGCCCCGTTCCCCCAATATCATATACGCGTTCATCGCCGCCGAATTCCTGTTCAAAAAGATTACGGTAATTTTTCATTATTGGATTAGTGTAAACGCATTCACCTGATTTAGAGACGGCGGCAATCGCAGACTCATTGAATACTGCCATGTTAAATAATTGCAGAAAACGCGTCTGCGCATTTATTTTGCCGCGATGACCCGGCGTACCGCGCGCATGGTATTTGTCTGCGGTAAAAGAAAAATCAAGTCCTGCGCAGATTATTTTTCCGCTTGTTAAGCGCCTTGCAATTTGTACTGCTGTTAAACCAACCGAGCCAAGAGGCGAAACTGCCGCAGGAAGTAGCCCTGCATTTTTTAATCTTTCAAAAATGCGCAAATTTGTCCATGGTGTAAAAAAAAGAAAACCTTTTCCTTTTAATATTCCCGCGCAAGCCGGAAGCGAAGAAAGATCGGCTGCGGCAGGAATGTTCCATCCTTTTATGCCGATAAAATCGCGCAAGTTCCAGTGCTGGCTTTCTAAAATTACAACAAGATCAGGAACAATTCCCCTGTCTTTTAACGCGCCAAGACAGGTATCTACGCAGACAATTTTAAAATTTCGCTCTTCTGTTCCGCGTAATTGTGCAGCTAACTTGTCAAGGACTTCATCCAGCGAAGGACCTGCGCCCAAAACAAGAACTGGATCGCCGCCGAAAGATAATTCGCCGACAGAAGGAAACTGCGAAGCAAGCGCAATGTTACGCAGCATGTTCCTTATGTACAGCCGTCCAAGTTTGGCAAGGGTAAGCGCATTACCCCAGTCTACCGCAATTTCGCTGCGGAGCGTATCGCATAACGAGTCGTATAAACCGGGATATAACTGAAAACCGCCTGTAAATTTTAATATTTCTATTCTGCGAAAAGCTCTTGCGCCCCATGTTTTATTTATAAGATTATAGAGCTTATCGCTTTCGCTGATATTTGTAAGGCAAAATTTTTTATCTGCGGCAACAACGGAATTTATATTTTTTTGCGATAATTCAAAAAGTTCGCTGTCGGCTTCTACGCAAAGAACAGCAGAAGAAGGTGCCTGTGATTCAAGCCTCTCTAAAAGCCGCGCAAGTCCGTAGCCGTAAAGAGGCGAAGGGCAAAAATAAAGCGTTCTTTCTTTTACTGATACTGCATCTGCCGCTTTTTCTGCGCGGCTGACAGGTTCAATCCCGGAAAGAATCGTCTTTCCTTTATGAACGAACGGTTTGCCGGAAGCTGCCGCTGCAGGTTCATTCATTACTGCCTGAAAATGCTTCTATAAGTTTTTTCAAAACGATCATCCATTTTATCGCTGTTCAGGAAAAAATACTGGAGAGATCTTTCGGAAACAAATTTAACCCATTCTGTTGAATAAAATTCCGATGTTTTTTCCAGAGTATCAGCGTCAGCTTTTGTTTCTTCTGTCGGATAAAATACATAAATATTGCTTCCCTGAACAAAAGGTTCGGAAGGCATATTCAACTGAGTTGAAAAAGCAATCTTCCAAAAATTTTCATTGCGTCCCATTTCCTGAAGCAAATAAGAAGGAAAACCCGGCACTGTAAAGGAATCCAAAGAAACAAAAAGTTCTATGCCTCCGTAATTAACAGGAAGAGGTCCGAAACTGCCGATCTCTTTATTTGCATAACGGGCGGCGTTTCTAAAACCTGATACGCGCGCATCTTCGCTAAATTTATTAGCCTGCTCAATAGCCCAGTCTTCCATGCGACCTCTGGAAAAGTTTCTCACATACATGCGGACTCTATCCATTACTGCTGTATCTTCCAAATCGGCGGATGTTAAACTTTCTTCTATTCTGAAAAATGACCAGACATCGCCTACGTTTACAACATCGCTCAGTTCGCCTCTTTCAAGATTAAGAATATATTCTCTGTCTTTTGCATCTGGAATTTCCCAGTCGATTTCAAACACATAGCGTTTCCCCATATCTCCGCCGTTACTCGCATATCCATCCTGAGACTGAACGCTTGCGGCTTCTTCAAAGGTTGTCGTGCCGTCTTTTATCGAAGCAAGAATTCTTTTTGCGTCTCTTTCTCCGCTTACAGTTATCTTTGACATACGAATAGAGTTGAATAATCCCGGATTCTCTGCCGCATAAGCCATGTATTCGCTTTCGGGATAATCGTCAACAGAAAACGAAACCATATCAAAACTTCTCATGGGCGAAGACATATTCGCGATAAATTCAGCTTCTTTGCTTGATGTTAAAATTTCAAAGTAATCATTAAAAAACATAATTTTGCCGAGTTCATCCTGAGTCTGCCGCCAAAGTGAAAGACGGGTTGCTTCGGGCGTATTGTCATACAAAGATTTTGAAAAACGTCCGTTATTCTGAAAACGGGCGAGTTTTGCAACAGCTCTGTCAACAGCTTTTTCAGTTGCAATATAATTTGATTTCCTTGTCATTTGAAGGACGGCTGTATGCACTACCGTGCTTTCAAAAGCCTGACGCCAGACCTGAGCCATGCCTTGCGGATCATTAGGATCCCTTCCCTGCATTTGCGCCTGATATTGATATTCATCAAGGGCTCTTTGCTGATACTGCGTAAATATATTTCCCTGAATCCATGAAATGGGAACGCCGTCGTAATAACCAAAGATTAAATCCTGATTTCCGCTGCCAAAACCGCCTGAAAGCATATCACCGCCGATAAATGTAACGGTAACAAGGACTAAAACTGCAACAGACCCTATGTAAATGCCGGGTCTTTGCTTAAATTTCTTATAAATTGCCTCAGTAAAGGACTCATTTTCCTGAACCGGAGCTTTTTTACTGTTATTTGCCATGAAATACCTCTATAAATAGTTTTGCCTTGTCAATCTAGCATTTTTAGGCAGTTTTGTCTATATCTCCACGTAGCAGGTATAGTAGCAGCTACATTAGCAGCTACCTAAAAATATTAAAAATTCTTTCAGAATCGGTAAAGCAAAACGGCACTTTCAACCCATATATAGGCAGAGGTATTTTATGAAAAACAAACATTTCTTGTTGGGAGCACTGATTGCTGCCGCGGCACTTTTGCCCGCAGCTCTGGGCTCCTGCTCAACTGAGGATGCTGGTTCTGCGTCCTCCCGGTTGATAGGAGGCGCATCTTCGGCGCTTCTCTATCAAAATTGCAAGGCGGTATCGGAAAATGAGGTTGTATTTGTCTTCTCTCAGCCTGTAAAGGTCAAAAAGTTGACCATGGATCCGGAGTTGCCGATCGAGTCGATAGAAAACGGCTCTACGGTCAGAATCAAACTGGCGGAAACACAGGTTCCCGGCAAACTGATAACTGCGGATATGGTTGCCGAAGATGAGAAGAAGAACTCAATTAATGTGCTGGTTTCGTTCAGAACAAGGAACGACCGGATGCCGGATTTAATTATCAATGAACTATGCACCGAATACGCCAGCGTAACGGCAGGCAAAAAAGCTGAGTTTATTGAGCTAAAGATGAAATCGGCAGGCAACCTGGGCGCAATGCGTCTTTGCATTGCCGGAAACAGCAACGCAAGCAAAGAAACAATTTACGAATTCTCGCCTGTCGAGGTAAAAAAAGACGATTATGTTGTGCTTCACCTTCGCACCTTCGATCCTGAAAGCATAGATGAGCACGGAAGCAACCTGGCAGAATCGAAAGGTTTAAACTCATCTCCTGGTGCGAGGGATTTCTGGCTGCCCGGCAATACAAAGCTCATACATAAAACATCGATAGTGTATCTTATGGATCAGGATGACGAGATTATAAGCGCAGTAATGATTTGCGAAAAACCTGAGCTGCAATGGCCCAAGGATTACTTTAATGAAATTGCCGGAGTTTTAATATCAAAAGGCGCATGGAAAGGCGATCCCTTTACAAGCGCAGGAACAACCAACACGCGCACAATCTGCCGCGACGAAACTTTAGCAAATACTGCTTCCGCAGCAGACTGGTATATTACAGCAACAAGCAGCGCTACGCCGGGAAGCGCAAATAATCCAAAGCGGTATTAAATCAGGTTTTTAAAAACAGCTTCGATATCGTGTTTGGGGGCAGCCCCGTTTTTCTGGGCTGCCATTTGCCCGTCCTTGTAGACAATAAGGGTAGGAATTGAAGCTATTCCGTGTTGTTCTGCAAGGGCGCCGTTTTCATCGATATTAATCTTACCGACTTTTAACCGCCCTGAGTATTCTTCGGCTATCTGGTCTATTACAGGTCCTATCATTTTGCAGGGACCGCACCAGGGCGCCCAGAAATCAATTAACACAGGTATCGGCGACTGCAAGACCTCAGACTCAAAATTATCGATTGTTATTTCTATACCACTCACTTTATTCCTCCCTTTCTTTTATTTTCCATATAAGAATACCCTATTGACATGAATTTTTCAATATGCCATGATCGACTATGGAAGCAACTAAAATCTTTAACGAAGGCTTATCTTACGATGACATTCTTTTACAGCCGGGATATTCGGAGATTCTTCCGAAAGACTGCGATGTAAAAACCGTCCTTTGCGATGGAATCCACCTGAATGTTCCCATTATCTCCGCTGCGATGGATACAGTTACAGAAGAAAAACTCGCCATTGCTATCGCCCTTGAAGGCGGAGCAGGCGTAATCCACAGGAACTTAAAACCGGAAGAACAGGCAAGACAGATTTCAAATGTAAAAAGATTTCTAAACTGGATTATCGAATCGCCTGTTACAGTTCCTCAGGATGCCTATGTGCGCGATGTAAGGGAATTGGTTGTAAAGTACGGTATTTCAGGGCTGCCTGTCGTGGATAACGAAGGAAAATTAAAAGGCATTATCACTAACCGCGACCTGCGTTTCTGCAAAGATAATTCTCTTCCTGTTACCGATGTAATGACAAGTGATGTTGTTGTCGTTGAAGGCGAACCTACTGTTGATAAAGCCCGTGATAAATTTAACGAATACAGAATCGAAAAACTTCCTGTTGTAAACCATGAAGGAAAACTTACAGGTCTTATCACTGTAACAGATATGGAAAAACATGAAAATTTTCCCAACGCCGCAACTGATAAATCAGGACGCCTGCTTGTAGGAGCTGCGATTTCTCCGCAGGATTTTTTAATCCGCATGCCTTTATTGGTAAAGGCAAAAGTTGATTTTGTTGTTCTTGATACGGCGCACGGCGATTCAAAAAATGTAATGGACGCGATACGTCAAATTAAAAAAGAATTTGATGTTCCCGTAATCGGCGGAAATGTCGCTACCAAAGAAGGAACAAAGGGATTAATAAAAGCCGGAGCAGACGCGATAAAAGTAGGCATAGGACCGGGATCAATTTGCACAACGCGAGTAATCGCAGGTATCGGCGTTCCGCAGTTTACGGCAATTTTAGACTGCGCCGAAGAAGCATCAAAAGCAAACATTCCTGTTATTGCAGACGGCGGCATAAAATTTTCAGGCGACATAACAAAAGCAATCGGCGCCGGCGCAAGCGTTGTAATGATAGGAAACCTTTTCGCCGGTTTAAAAGAAGCGCCGGGAAACGAAATTATTTTTGACGGAAGAATTTACAAAGAATACCGCGGAATGGGCAGCATGGGCGCTATTGCAGACGGCGCAGGAGACCGCTACCAAATAGGAAAAGACGAAGAACCTGTACCGGAAGGCATCGAAGGACGCGTTCCGTACAAAGGCGAGCTTCGCACTTATATGAATCAGCTTGTAGCGGGCTTACGCAAAGGCATGGGTTACTGCGGCTGCAAGAATGTTGTAGAACTTAACAAATACAGAAAGTTTATTAAAATTACCGCATCGGGTCTTAGAGAAAGCCATGCTCACGATGTGCAGATAACGCAGGAAGCGCCGAACTATTCCCGGATGTAGTCTTGGAAATAAAAAAAGAGCTTGAAGATTGGTACAAAAAGGTTTGTACGCCGGATTTTATTACCTCTGACCCTGTGCAGTTTCCTCATCGTTACAAAAAACGCGAAGATATAGAAATAGCCGCTATTCTCTCGGCGACTATCGCCTGGGGAAGACGCGATATGATCATCCGCTCAGGCGAAAAAATGTTCGCGCTTATGGGAAAAAGCCCGTATGCTTTTATTGCTTCCGGCGAGTATAAAAAACTTAAAAATAAAAATATCCACCGCACTTTTTTTGAAAAAGACTTAAAATACTTATGCCGCGGCTTTGAACATTGTTACGCGAAATACGGCAATTTGGAAAATCTTTTTGTTTCTGTATACAGCCAAGACCGCGAAGCGTCCGGTATCTGGCAGGGCATTGCGCTCTTTCGCGAAGAAATGGCAAAGGCAAACAAGGGTGAATATTCGATTCATGTATCAAACCCGGGTTTGGAAGGCAAGGCTGGTTCCGCCTGCAAGAAATTAAACCTCGCGCTTCGCTGGCTTGTGCGCGAAAAACCCGTTGATTTAGGTCTTTGGAAAAAAATAAAACCCTGCTCTCTTTACATTCCGCTTGATGTCCATGTCGCGCGTACAGCAAAAAAACTTGGGCTTTTACAGCGTAAATCAAATGACAAAAAGGCAGTAATTGAGCTTACAGAAGCCTTGCGCGAGTTCTGCCCGGAAGACCCTGTTAAGTATGATTTTTCGTTGTTTGGCGCCGGTATAAATAGTAGTAATAAATAATTTTATACCATCTTCCTTACATTCAGTAAGCGCTATTTTTGTTTTTTCTGTAATTACTTTAATTGAACATCTATTTCTTTATAAATTCACTTGACTGCTCTGGAAATTTTTGAATAAGCCATTTTAATATTTCTAATTGATCACCATTGGTTGCCCTTCTAATTTGTATTAATAATTTCTGTAAATCTGGTCTTGTTAATGTTGTGTTTGAAGCCCCTTCATTACATATTGAGCAAATTGCGCGTAAGTTTGATGGATCATCTGTACCACCCATACTTTTATCAATAATATGTCCAATATGTAACCGAGTTTTTTTTAAAGAATTATAGGTATGAGGTTCACCAGCAACAGCTCCGCACATTTGACAAGTAAAACCATTTCTATCCAGTACAAAAGCTCTTGTTTCTTTTGAAATATCCCGTGAAAATGCTGGAACTGGTTTATCATTTTCTAATAAATATTCACCGGGCTTTAAATTGCTTCTATCGTTATGAGATAAAATTTGATAGCCTTCTTCGTCTCTCAATTCACGAACACGTCTTCCCCATTCGGTTTGACCTCCGGCAACTTCACGCAATTCATATGAATTTAGCACCTTTCCTATATTGGAGAGAAAATAAGCCCGCAATTTATCTTTTGCGCTCATAGCTTTAGCTGTGCTTTTGCCTTTCTTTGCCATTAAGCAGATTTCCTTTCTGGTAGTTTATGTTCAATAAAAGCAGCGTAAAGTTCAAACGCTTTTTTTATTTGAAGCCCTATAGCCTGCGCAACAGGCGGAGGAAACGCATTACCAACTTGCCGGTATTTACTTGTTTTACTTCCAGTAAAAATCCAATCTGACGGGAAACCTTGAATACGCGCTACCATTTCAATAGTAAGACGCGGCATTCCTTCAAAATCTTTTTCAGGAACGTCATTAGCGATTCCTTTTCCATCTACACCCAAAGACGCCCACGCATTCTTTGCCCGAGTTGGTCCTAAATCCGGTCCGCCGTGTTTCTTACTTCCGCCAACAATTGTAGGCGCAATATCACAAGCTGTTTTTTTCCATAGCTTTGCGCCTTTCCATCCATTTTTAATTATCATGTCATATAATAATTCTCCAACCGTTGGAGGCGCAGCTTCCAAAACATTAGGCCAAAAATAAAATGGTTCAAGTTCTTTTTTTAATGCGATAAAAACGACTCTGGGACGTAACTGTGAAACGCCATAATCTGAAGCATTTAATAATTTCCAGTCTGCTATATATCCAAGATTCTCCAATTTTCTAATTATTTTTGTTCTGTAATCATCAAAAATAGAGTCTAATAAGCCTCTTACATTTTCCAACATTACCGCTCTTGGTTGTATTTCTTTAACAAGTCGTAAGGCTTCTGGAAATAAATCACGTTCATCTAATTTACCAAGTTGCTTTCCAGCAACGGAAAATGGTGGACACGGTACTCCTCCTGCTAATAAATCTATTTTTACATCAGATTTAAAAGAATAATCCCTTATGTCTCCTTCAAATACATTCCATTTTGGGCGATTAAACCGAAGAGTATTACAAGCGTTTTTATCAATTTCTATTAGCTCAATATGCTTAAAGCCTGCTTTTTCTAACCCTAAAGCCTGACCACCTGCGCCTGCGCATAGCTCTAATGAATTAAATTTCATTACATTTCCCCTCAAAAACAAGTTTATACCATTGAGTAACATTTGTAAAGTAGTTTTTATCCTTCTTTGCACATGCTCATTTTTATTCTATTATCTCAATTATTTCAGATATATTATTAATTATTTTCTTAGGATTTATATTGTAATCTTCCAGTTTTAATCCTTTTTTATTTATCCATATCGTATATATTCCCAGTTTATTGGGCGGGTCTATATCCCATACCAGGTTATCTCCAACCATTATTATTTTTTCATTTTCAATTTTTGTTGTCTTTAACATATGCTCATACATTTTAATGTCAGGTTTACCATACCCTACTTCTCCCTCAACAAAAATATAATCAAAATATTTTTCAATATCAAAACGTCTCATTTTACTTCGTTGATTTTCAGAAGTTCCGTTTGTCACTGCTCCTATTTTGATATTCATATTTTTTATTTTTTCCAATGTTTCAGCGACATCATCAAATAAATACCATAAACTTTCATGAATATTAGAATAATTATCCGCGAAATCTTCCAGCGCTTTAATTTCAAAATTAAAATTCTCTAACGCCATTTTTAAAATTTCTCTTCTTGTGCTATTAAGATTTTTTCTTCCAATCCTATGCCTTTCGGGATCACCCCAATACCATTTTTTTGTTTTATGTATATTTTCCAGCAAAATATTTTTTTCTATATTTATATTATTAGTTTTGATAAATTCATCTGCAGCTTTTTCCCAAGCTTCATTTGATACAATGTCAAAAGCCATTAAAGTATCATCTAAATCAAATAAAATTAATTCTATTTTCATAATTATTAATATTTTATTCCAACACTTTGTGCCTTTGTGTGAAATCTTCTCCCAAACCCTTATCTTTCGCCCACCAGCGCCTTTAATTCCTTAATGTCGTTAATAACCTTGCTGCGCGGAAGTTTTTGGAAGCGCGTAGGGATCATTTCCTTGGAGGTACATTCCAAAACAGCGACAAGGTTTTGAAGCTCAACTTCGTTAGGATGGTCTGCCGGAACAAAGTCGCTCATTGCTTCTTCCATGTCTTCTCTTCTAATAAAAACACGGTCTTCCATTGTTGCTAAAAGTTTTGCGCGCATTAAAACAGCTTCCAGGTCTGCGCCTGAATATTCGTATCTGTATTTTTTAAACAAATTGCTTATAGGGAAATTGCGAATGTCCAAATTATTTTTTCTGACCAATGTGTTATACAAATCTTCCCTGTCCTTGTCGGATTCAGGATAAAAGAGCGCAAGATGTTCTTCGGCTCGTCCCTGCCGTTTTAAGTCGATTGGAAGTAAATCCGGGCGGCATGTAATTAAAAACCAAATAATTTTTCCGCGGTTTTCTGTGTTACCCATAAACGAAGCGATTTGAGCGAACA
>Ga0209755_10005290_pt1 | contig 14734 bp, 15 predicted proteins | sample TergutCo191P1_FD_187301 | JGI IMG/M metagenome (GOLD analysis project Ga0209755, IMG submission 187301) | Cornitermes sp. P1 segment gut microbial communities from Petit-Saut dam, French Guiana - Co191P1 (SPAdes) (version 2) | ecosystem: Host-associated > Arthropoda: Insects > Digestive system... | reverse complement strand
AATTCCGCGGGAAAAAAAGCGAAAACGGAAAAATTCATTACAAAATTCGCGCGTGTGTATACGCCCATCGTTGTTGTTTTAGCCGCTCTTCTTGCCGTTCTGCCTCCGCTTCTTTTTAACGGTAATTGGAATGAATGGATTCACCGCGCTTTGGTGTTTCTTGTAATTTCCTGTCCCTGCGCTCTTGTTTTGTCTATACCGATGGGATTTTTCGCAGGAATTGGAAGAGCCGCAAGAAGCGGAATTCTAGTTAAAGGCGGAAATTATCTTGAGGCGCTGAACAGATTAGAAACCGTTGTATTCGATAAAACAGGAACATTAACGCGGGGAGTTTTTAAAGTAACGGAGATTATTGCCGCTAACGGTTACAGCGACAGCGAGCTGATCGAAATGGCGGCTAACGCTGAAAAGTTTTCGAATCATCCGATCGCGCTGTCAATCAATGAACAATTAAAAATTTACAATGAGCAGTCAAAAACTAAAAGCGATGACGCTGTGATTAGCGGATATAAAGAGATCGCAGGCTGCGGTGTCAGCGTTATGATAAATAAAAAAGTTGTTCTTGCGGGAAATCAAAAATTGATGGAATTAAATAAAATCGATTTTACAGCGTCTTCCGGTTTTGGCACGAAAGTTTATGTTGCCTGCGATAATATTTTCGCAGGCTGTATTGTAATTTCCGATGAAATTAAACCCGACAGCAAAAACGCGGTATCCGCGCTGCGTGAAAGGGGAGTGAAGAAAACCGTTATGCTGACAGGCGACGATGAGCGGATCGCAGAGGCAATCGCAGGCGAATTGGGCATTGACGAATTTTACGGCGGACTTTTGCCTCAGGATAAAGTCAGCATGATAGAAAAAATTAACTCTGAAATTGAAGCGAAGATTCCTGCGTCTAAAAACATTTCGGAAAAAAAAGCAAACAAACATCTTGCTTTTGTCGGAGACGGAATTAATGACGCGCCTGTTCTCGCGCTATCGGATATCGGAATCGCGATGGGCGCTCTCGGATCTGACGCCGCGATTGAAGCCGCGGACGTTGTTTTAATGACGGACGAGCTTTCTAAAGTAGCGGAGGCTGTCGATATCTCCCGTTATACGGGGAAAATAGTAAAACAAAATATTGTTTTTGTTTTGACCGTAAAAATTATCTTTCTCGCGTTGGGAGCTTTTGGAATTGCTTCGATGTGGGAAGCTGTGTTTGCCGATGTCGGAGTTTCTTTTTTGGCTGTTTTAAATTCAATGAGGATTATGAAATATAAATAAATTTTTTATTGTAAAATTTAAATTTTGACTTCATAATTAGAAAATGGCAAAAGATAATCAGCCTGCGTTTGCTGATAAAGCGCGTATTATAAAAATCGCGTCTCTTACCGCTCTTTTTGGAAACGCGATTCTCGCGGCGGTTAAAATCGCCGCCGGTATTTACGCGGGCAGTCTTGCCGTGATCGGAGACGGCATTGATTCTTCTGTTGATGTGTTAATCGCGATTATGTCTTTGATCGTCGCGAGTATTATCGCGCGTCCCGCCGATGAAGATCATCCTTGGGGGCACGGAAGAGCAGAGACTGTCGCGACGGCTCTTTTGTCGTTTATGCTTTTTTTCGCGGGCGCTCAGCTTATTTTTAGCTCTGTTCAGGATATTATCGCGGCAGAGCCCCGCGAAGTTCCTTCTTTTGAAGCTGTGCTCGGCACTCTTTTTTCGATCGCGGGTAAATTGCTTCTCGCGTGGTCGCAGTATTTATTCGGAAAAAAATCTGACTCTTCCATGCTAAAAGCGAACGCGAAAAATATGACGGCGGATGTTTTGCTTTCCGCCGGAGTGCTCGCAGGTCTCGGTCTTTCAATGTTTTTTGATGTAGGGTTAATCGATTCTTACGCAGCGATTCTTGTCGGTTTATGGGTGATAAAATCGGCGCTCGGAATTTTTATTGAAGCGAACACGGAATTGATGGACGGAGGTTCCGACAAGGCGCATTACCGTGAAGTTTTTGAAGCCGTTAAGTCTGTGGAAGAAGCGGGGCATCCGCACCGCGTCAGAATGCGCCGTATCGCGGGTTTCTGGGATATCGATATCGACATTGAAGTTGCACCTAACAAAACGGTGATTGAAGCGCATTGGATCTCTCATAAAGTTGAGCAGGCAATCAAAACGCGCATTGATAATGTTTACGATATCATGGTTCATATCGAACCTAAAGGCAACACCGAAGATGAAGGTTACGGTCTTAGCGAAGAATCTTTAGAAGAAAAAGATAAAAGCTAAGAGTTAGATATAAAACGTATATTGATAATTTTTATTTTTTATGATATATTGGTTTTAAGGTAATGAAAATGGCGTTGGATAAAGGAAAAACCGGAAAAAAACTGAAAGAAATTCTTGAAAAAATGAATGATACCGATGCGATGATTTTGCATGAGTATTATAAACTCTATAAAAAGGAAATCCCGTTTTTTAAAAGATCATGGGCTGCCGCGTGGCTTTTGATGCATTACGACGAAGAAGACATTTCCGGCGGCGCAGGCTCCGATAATGCCGAAAAATCGGCAATAGTGAGTATTCCCGAAGAAGAATCAAAACGATTATTTATCAGCGTCGGAAAAAACCGCCGCTTGTTTCCAAGAGAGATAATTTCGCTTCTTATGACGAATACCTCGACCGCGAGGGAAGATATCGGCGTTATTCGAATCTTGGACAATTACTCTTTTGTGCAGGTGCGCGGCACAAAAGCTGATGAAATTATCGAAAAATTATCGGGATTTAAATTCCGCGGAAGAAATCTCGCGATTAATTACGCCAAACCTAAAACATCTGAAACAGATACCGAATAAAAATCATAATGTTATCACTTTGAATTGGAACAATATTAAAAATATAAAAATAATATTTATCAGGATTCCCGCAAGCAGCATAATCCACGCAAGTGCTTCAAGAGAATAAGCGCGGATGTCAAAGCGGCGGGAAGGCTGAATATGAGCGTCAGGCAGTAAACCGAATTTGGCAAGATCCCATTTCGCGCGCAAAGTTGTGGCGTTTAACATAAAACGCTGATAAAGCGCGGTTAACAAAATACCCGGCGGAATTATGGGAAGGATGGGAATAAAAACGGCGATTATCGCGGTGATTACCGTTAGGTGAAACGCAGGACGTTCAAGAAGGGAGGCTGCGATATAAACAAGAGAAAGAGCGCCGGCGGCAAGCGATATCGGCGTGACTGTGTTCCAATATTCCCAGCGGGTTCTCGCTCCGCTGATGATTCTGCGCGGAAGATCATCATCAGGACAATTATAAAAAATTACCATGAGCGGGTTTTCTTTTGACGAGTAAAAACTCAATCTGTTATTTTTCATTTTTAACTGTCCTCCGATAAAAACTTTCGCTCCTTCTGTTAATGTGCAGATTGTATTCCATCGGATTTGAGCTGGCGTTTCGGGAACTCCTTGTGAGGCGAAACTGCCGTGTAATGAGTCTTCCTGCTGGGGAAGCAAAAAACATTTTGTTTTATCGAGAGAGACAGGAATTGTAAGGTCTTTGCCTCTTACCCAAAGCGTATGCCCGTCGGTTATCGATTCAATTTCGCCGATGAAACGAAATGTGTTGCTCTCCGTATTGACATCGTCCGGGAGTTGACGGTATTGACTGTAATTTAAAAGAGCGCATTTACGCAAATCGTTAAAACGATTTCTAAAGCGTCTCCACTTATCGCGGCTGAATAGCGCGCCAGCCATGGGAACGATTCCGTACCAAACGGTTACTAACAATAATATGACTAGAAAATAAAATCCTCTCGTGTTACTATCCTCTTATGAAAAAAAATATTACAAAACTTGTTGTCGGTCCTATGCATACCAACTGCTGGATATATCCGACAGGTCAAGGCGAAGCAGCAGTGATCGATCCGGGTGATGAAGCAGACAAAATTATTTTTACGCTGAAAAAACTCAACCTTACTCCTAAATATATTCTACTCACTCACGGGCATTTTGACCATATATGCGGAGTGCCGGAATTATCAACCTGTACAGGTCCTTCCGGTGTGACCGAATGGGCGAACCTTGAAAAACCGCAAATCGCGATTCACCGGCTTGATGTTGATTATATCGGTCCTGAGGCGCTTCCTTTCCAGAAAAAAAGCGTACAGACTGCTTTCGGCGACACTTCATTTTTAGATGTTTACTGGGGAGATATGCCGGCTCCCGACACATTGCTTGAAGACGGCGATAAAATTGGTCCGTTTACAGTGATACATCTTCCCGGACATTCACCGGGGAGCGCGGCTTTCTGGGATAAAGAGCAGAAGATACTTTTCTCGGGCGACACCCTTTTCGCGAACGGTTACGGCAGAGTTGATTTCCCCGGCGGTAACGCGACAAGCCTTCTCGGCAGTCTCCAGTGGCTTTTCTCCCTTGATCCCGACATTGAAGTGTATCCCGGTCACGGGGAAATCACGACGATAGGGAAGGAGAGGAATTAAGATTACGGTATCGATAAAAACGACCCGATAAACAGCGGTAAATTTGTTTCGTTGTCGATTATCGCGTAAACAAACGGACGGTCAAGGATAACATACTGAGGAGGGGGAGGAGCGCTATCTGCGCTTACTTCTACCACAGTGGCTGCGCCTGCTTTCGTCCCTTTTTCATCAACATTAATGTATGCTTTATGTTTTACATTACTAATAAACAAATTACCATACGTGTTACCTATGCGTGATAGATTTGCTGTTTCTTTGCAAAAAGCGTCTTCCATGCCCATTGCTATCAGCATGTCGTTCATTGAAACCTCATATTCATAATCAAATTTAGGCAATGCCGCTACTACATATTCATAACGCGCGTTTCCAATAAGATTTAAAAATTTTTCACCCGACAGTGAGGCAATGTAGTCAAATATATTAGTATTCTCATCCGGCAGAATGGCGGCAAAACTATAACGCCCGCCGTTGTACGGTTTGATAAAGCCTGCCGCGTTATTACCTTGAATAAATAAACTTTCCGATGAATGCATAAACTTGGCGGTTTGTTTCTTATTGATATGATTAGTAAATTCTCCGTCTCGGCTGTTTCCCTCATTATAAATTTTTGCCCATTCAGCGTCGAATAAAACCGTATTTATAAGATACAAAACCGCTTCTTCGGGAATGGAGTTCAGCATCTCCTTTATGAGTCCGTCTGTGGCTTTGTCTATCCATGTATTTATATCATTAACAGTTTGATCATCAAAAGGAGCCGCAAAAGCGTCGGCTCCAAAATAATCCGCGTTTGTTTGAAGGAAATCACCGTTTGGCGTAAAGCCGGATTCTCTAAACCAAATTGAATTAGAAATGCTGATGAGCGCCTTTGGCTGGCTGGTTAAACTGCGCACAAAGGAGTATAAATACGCGTTTAACTCAGTTATCGGGATACCGCCGCCCAAAACCTGCTCCATTTGAGAAAGCGTATTGCCGTCCGCGCCGTTTGCGGTCATTGCAAGCGCAAGTAATACCGAAGTCGGTGAAATCAACGAATTTTCGCTGTCGGAAATCGCAGCTTTAAACAAGTCCAGCGAAAAATTCGCGGCTGCGCTGCGGAATTGATTGTCCAATACTACAGTATTTACAGGCTGCGCTGTAAACTCGTGCATTAAATTCGAGGCTTGAATTTTTCCGTGGTTATCAGCTGTATCCGGATCGCAGCTAATTAATCCAACCGTTAAAACGAACGAAAATACAACCATCAAGATTATTGATAATTTTTGATATTTTTTCATAAAATCTCCTTTAAGGTGATATATGTTTCAATTTAAAGTCATAATAATGAACAATACCACAAATTAAGCATAATTTCCACGAGTTATTCGATATTACCCAAAAATTATTTTATTTGACTATTCCCAAATTCTCGTATAATCTATACAAAATAGACTAATTTTAAGAAGGGGTTACTTATGAAAGTTGCAATTAATGGTTTTGGGCGCATCGGACGCCTCGTTTTTCAGGCTCTTGTCGGACAAAAGCTTCTTGGCAAGGATAAGGATAAAATTGACGTTGTAGCGGTTGCCGATTTGGACACCAACGCAAAATATTTTGCTTATCAGTTAAAATATGACTCGACACAGGGTCAGATGAAAGACGATATTAAAACAAAAAAGAGCGCTGACGCCGCCGAAGACGATATTCTCATCGTTAATGGTCACGAAATCCAGTGCGTAAAGGCTCAAAGAGAGCCGAAAGACCTGCCTTGGGCGAAACTCGGCGTTGAGTACGTTATCGAATGTACAGGTCTCTTTGTTGACGACAGGGCTTTCCAGCATATTGAAGCCGGCGCGAAGAAAGTTATTATCTCCGCCCCCGCGAAAGGCAAAGAAAAGAAAATTAATACCTTTGTAATGGGTGTAAATCAGGAAAAATACAATCCGGCGGAAGATCATGTTATTTCCAACGCGAGTTGCACAACAAACTGTCTCGCGCCTGTCGTACATGTTCTTCTCAAAGAAGGTTTCGGCATCGAAACAGGTCTTATGACCACAATCCATTCCTATACAGCGACTCAAAAAACCGTTGACGGTCCTTCCAACAAAGACTGGAGAGGCGGACGCGCTGCGGCTATCAATATTATTCCTTCGACAACAGGCGCCGCGAAAGCAGTAGGCGAAGTTCTCCCTGTCACAAAGGGCAAACTCACCGGCATGAGCTTCCGCGTTCCTACACCGACAGGCTCAGTCGTTGACTTGGTTTTCCGTTCGGAAAAAGACACATCAATCGAAGAAATCGACGCGGCGATGAAAAAAGCTTCTGAGACTTACTTAAAAGGCGTTTTACTTTATTGCAAAGATGAAATTGTATCCACCGATATTATTCACAACATCCACACATCGATTTTTGACAGTCTCGCGACATTGCAGAACAACCTCCCCGGTGAAAAACGCTTCTTCAAGGTTGTTTCATGGTACGACAACGAATGGGGCTATTCAAACAAGATTGTTGATTTATTGAGATATATCGACAGCAAGAAGTAGATCTGAATAAAGATCATCGAATGGCGCGAATAAACGCGAATGAAGACGAATGAATTTAAGGATTTATTCGTGTGAATTCGCGTAATTCGTTGATTCTTTTCTTTTTTGTTTTAAGGAGATAATCATGATAAAAACTGTTAAATCCGTTGATTTAAAAGGCAAGCGAATAATAATGCGCGTTGATTTTAACGTACCGATGAAGGACGGAGTCGTTCAGGACGATACGCGCATTACGGCGGCAATTCCAACCATCAAGTATATTCTTGATGCCGGAGTTAAGTCCCTCACTTTGATGTCGCATTTAGGCGATCCTTCAAAGGACGCGAAAAAAGCGCAGGAAAAAGCCGAGAAAGACGGCAAAACTTTTGATAAAGACACGTATATCAAAGGCAAGCACCGCATGGCTCCTGTCGCGAAATACCTTGAATCCAAATTGGGTAAACCCGTTATTTTCGCAGGCGAGGACAGCTGCTACGGCAAGAAAGCGTTTATCGAAAGTCAGGCTGACGGCAGTGTCATCATGCTTGAAAACACGCGCTTTCACAAGGAAGAAACTTCCTCTGACGCGGCTGAACTTGATAAGCTTGCGAAGGAACTCGCGACTTACGGCGAGATTTTTGTAAACGATGCGTTCGGCACCGCCCACCGCGATCACGCTTCGACAGCTTCGATAGCAAAATTTGTTCCGATCTCTGTCGCGGGCTTCCTCATGGAAAAAGAAGTTGACTATCTTGAACCGATCGTAACAAGCCCGAAGAAGCCTCTTGTCGCTATCATCGGCGGCGCGAAGGTTTCGTCAAAAATCGCAGTGCTTGAAAGCCTCCTTAAAAATTCCGCCGCGCTGATCATCGGCGGCGGTATGGCGTATACTTTCTTAAAAGCGCAAGGCTATAAAATCGGGAAATCTCTTGTTGAAGACGATCAGATCGATACGGCGAACAAGATTCTCGCAGCCGCGAAAAGCGCCGGCGTGCAAATCGTTCTTCCTCTTGATCATGTTGCGGCAACTTCTTTTGACGCTAATTCGTCGCCCGTCCCCGTTGACGGTCTCGATCTTCCCGACAACATGCTCGGTCTTGATGTAGGAAAGAAAACACTCGCCAAATACAAAGAAGTGCTCGCGTCGGCAAAAACAATCGTGTGGAACGGACCTGTCGGCGTTTTTGAATTTGACGCTTTCGCGAAAGGCACAGAAGAAGTAGCTAAAATGGTAGCCGAAGCCACAGGCAATGGAGTTACCACTGTTGTAGGCGGCGGCGATTCAGTCGCGGCAGTCAACAAGTTCGGTCTTGCGGCAAAAATGAGCCACGTCTCCACAGGCGGCGGCGCGTCACTGGAATTGCTGGAAGGAAAAAAATTGCCCGGCATCGAAGTTTGCAGAGGATAGTACAATGAGTAGAAATTATTATATGGCGGGTAACTGGAAGATGCACATGACGCGTTCTGAGGCAGCTCAGTTGGCGCAGGATTTGGTGTCTCAGTTACGCGACGGCAAACACAAATATTTGGTTGCGCCTTCTTTTACGTTACTTGAAACTGTTTCGGCAATTGTCGAAGGAACCAACATTCGTCTTGGAGCGCAAAATTGCGCGCCGGAAGAGCAGGGAGCTCATACAGGCGAAGTATCGGTATTGCAATTGAAGGATCTCGGCGTACAAACGATCATTCTCGGTCACAGTGAAAGACGGCACATTTACAAAGAAGACGACGCGCTTATCAATAAAAAAGTGAAGCTCGCTCTTAAGCACGGTTTTGAAGTAATCTTGTGTATCGGCGAACTTTTGGAAGAGAGGGAAGCCGGAAAGGTTGAGCAGGTTTGCGAAACTCAAACCGTCAAAGGTCTTGAGGGAGTGAGCGAAGCGGATTTAAAAAACATCGTGATCGCTTACGAGCCTGTTTGGGCGATCGGAACCGGAAAAACCGCAACGCCTGATGACGCTGAAAAAGTTCACGCGTTTGTGCGAAAGGTGATCGCGCGTATTTACAGTGAAGACGCTGCGTCAAAGATCATCATTCAGTACGGCGGGTCTGTAAAAGCAGATAACGCGGCGCAGTTAATGGCGAAGGAAAATATCGACGGCGCGCTGGTAGGCGGCGCTTCATTGAAGACAGACTCCTTTACGCCGATTGCGAAATTTTCATAACAAGTTAAGAGATCTATTTTGAGTATTTTTTGTTTATTGTGGGTGCCGTTTTTCTATCTGTTCCGCCGTTCAATTTCGAGCGGCGGCAGTTCCGGCGTTTGGGCGCTGCTGCTTGGAAGCATCACGGCAATCCTGCAATTTTTTCTCGGCAATTTTATTTCTAACCCGGGCGGCTTCGGCGTTTCCAGAATCATTTTCGGTTTTGTTGATATCGTAAGTCTTCCCGTTTTGATACCCATAGTAATCTATTTTATAATTTTGATTTTTCAGGGTTTTTCAGCCGACATCGATTTCGCTAATTTCGCGCTTTTGTGGCTCATTCCAATCGGAGCGTTACGCGCATTAAGCTGGAGTTCGACTAACGATCCAATCCTGCTAATCTTAACTCCGCTCTTGTGGACAGCGTTGGCAGTCGGCATTTCTTTCTTTGTCAAATTGGTGATCAGCCATTTCCGCTGGTACACCGTAATTCTCTCATTTATTTGTATATTGGCGCTTCCCGCTGTTTCTGCTTTAACATATTGGGCATTCTTTTCTCAGCAGGAGTTATACGCCTTCCCGCTGTTAGCCGCAATGCACATCCCGGTGGCATTGTCGATAGCGTTCGACGCTAAGAGTAATTAACGTTTCGCAAGCAATCGTCTTGAAATAATTGTTCCCGTTATCTGCACTATTTCTACAAGTATTAAAATGATAATTACCGCCGCGATTGTTACGTCAGTTTGAAAACGGTAATAACCGAATCGAATAGCAAGGTCGCCTAATCCTCGTCCGCCGATTGCGCCCGCCATTGCTGTGTAACTTATTAGATTGATGATAGTGAGGGCAAGACCGGAAACAATTGCGGGCATTGCTTCGGGTATTAAAACCTTGTAAATGATTTGGAAATTTGTCGAGCCCATCGCTTTTGCGGCGGTGAGTACGCCCCTGTCAACTTCCGCGAGAGCTGATTCGACTATGCGCGCCATGTAGGGAGCGGCGGCGATTGAAAGCGGAATGAGAGCGGCTGTAGGTCCGACGCTGGTTTTAATGATCATTCTTGTGAACGGAATTAAAAGTATCATCAATATAATAAAAGGCAATGATCGTAAAAGATTTACGATGCGTGAGACGACATTGTAAGGTATTCTTTGCGGCAAGAGACCCGCGGGAGAGCTTACGAAAAGATAAATTCCTAAAGGAAGACCGAGTATAGTCGCGAAAAAAGCGGAAACAAACGTCATGTAGACGGTTTCTAATGTCGCCGAGGGCAGCATAGAAAGGACTTCCATTAATCTTTCAGGCATGAACTAAATCCTTTGCGGCTTGAGTTTTAGGATCGTCAAAAATAGAAGAGACTGTTCCTCTTTCCGCGACATATCCTTCTTCCAATACCGCGACATGGCTGCATATTTCGCGTATTACTTCCATCTGATGCGTAATTAAAAAGATCGTTATGTGCAAATTACTGTGAAGTTCTTTTATTAATGCAAGGATCGATCTTGTCGTTTGAGGATCGAGAGAGCTTGTTGCTTCATCGCAGAAAAGAACCTGAGGATTTGCGGCTAACGCTCTTGCGATCGCGACGCGCTGTTTTTGCCCGCCTGAAAGTTCGCTCATCCGCGCTTTTCTTTTGTCGCGGATATCTACCATTTCTAAAAGTTCGTCCACTCTTTTGTCGATTTGTTTGCGCGGGAGACGGGCGATTTCCAGAGGGTACGCGATATTTCCCGCAGCGTTACGCGATCCTAAAAGATTGAAATTCTGAAAAATCATCCCCATCGTTCTTCTGCGTAATAAAAGTTCTTTTCCTTTTAGAGTGTCGACTCGTTCTTTATCGTAATAAACTTCTCCTGTGTCGGGAGTTTCAAGAAGACTCACGATTCTCAGCAGCGTTGATTTTCCCGCGCCGCTTTTTCCGATGATTCCGAAAATGCAGTTATCGGGAATTTCGATATCAATTCCGTTCAGAACATTGATGCTCGGATATGATTTATGTATGCCTTTTAAGATGATCATGAAGACGCGATTTCCTTTAATCGTTTAATAATATCTAAATGCTGAGTGCAGGCTTTTTCGCATTGACCGCATTCTGTGCATTTTCCCGCGCCCGCTTTATCAAGGTTCCAGTGCCATTTAAGCCTGTCGCCTATAGGATCTTTTCCTTTTGTATCTAATATTTTTTGATTGTAAGTATCCATGTATGAAGGAATTGAAATACCTGCAGGGCAGTTGTCGCAATATCCGCAGCCTGTGCAGATGCCTTCAAAGTCAGCGCTCATTTTTGATTTTGTGACTTCAAGCTCCTGCTGAGTACGGGGCTTATAAATTTTCATGGCGTTTAACATTTCGTCAAGATGCTCGATTGTGTCAAAGCCGACGAGAGTGTTCGTAATTTCAGGATGATCCCACAAAAAGTGAAGAGCGGCTGTTACTATGCTTTCATCGCCCTTTTTCAGAAACTTGAAAAGTTCGGGATTTTGCGGAATTACGCCGCCGCCGAGCGGATTCATCACAACTGCGCCGAGTTTTTTTTCTTTGATTGCGTCAAACGCTTCCTGCCTCGTTTTAAAATTGTACGCGGAATAACCGAAGAGAACGCCCTCAAAAACTCCTTCCATTAACAATTCTTTAATTTCGTTTTTAATAAGATGACTCGAAACGCAAATATGTTTGATTAAGCCTTCATCTTTTAATTTTCTGAAAGTTTGAAGGATGCCGTTCTTTTTTCTGCCCTGCCAGCCTTCAAGATTTGTTATGCACCAAATATGATAAAAATCGATAGAATCGATATCGAGGCGTTTTAACTGCCCTTCAATTTCACGGCGTATTTCGCCTTCCTCGCTTGCGAATGTTTTTGTAGCGCAAAAATAGGGAAGCCCCTTCTTTCTCATCGCCGCGAAACCTTTTCCGAAAACGGTCTCGCTCCTTGTCTCAAAATATCCTGGCGCCGTATCAAAATAATTTATACCGCCCTCAGCCGCGGCAACCATCATACGAACACATTCTTCGTGATCATCGACATTTTTAAAACGCATCCCGCCGAAGCCGAGAAGAGATACTTTTTTTCCGGTTTGACCGTATTCGCGGTATAGCATGGACTGCCTCCTAGGGGGAGTATAGCATCTTTTTGGATAATATTAAACCTATGAAAATATATTAAATCTCCATTAGCGTGAGCGCAAAACCCCCGTCGGCTCTAGGTGGCTGCGACTGATCCCATTTTATTGCAGTAAAGTACCAGCCACCTGGAGCCGACAGGGGACTTCGTGTCTCGCCTTATGTTTATTAATTTTTATGTTTTTGTATTAATAATCAACCTTCCACAAAAACAGCCCCTGAGGCGGCAAAGTGGGACCCGCTGAACTTCTGTCACCCGATGCGATAATTTCGCGTAACGCTTTGGGGGAAGTGTCTTTTTCTTCGTAGTGCAGAAATGTTCCGGCAGCAGAGCGCACCATGCTGCGCAGAAAGGCGTTTGCGCGAATTTCAAAAATGAGTGTTTCTTTTTCGTAATAGAAAGACGCGCTGTATACGTAACGGTTTTTTGATTTACTTGTATCGCCCGCTGCGGAGAATATCGAGCAGTCGGTTTCACCTAACAGGAGTCTTCCGTAAGAGTTAAGAAGATCGACGCGCGGATAGTGATGCAGCTTTAAATTAAATCTGTTTTCATGAGGCAGGATGATGCCGCATGGTTTGCATAAAAACTGATACCGGTACAATCGTGACTTTGCGCTGAAACGCGCGTGAAAATCATTGTGTGTTTCCGAAGATTCAATTACGCGGATATCATGCGGAAGGAGCGAATTAAGAGCGTGAACAAAACGGCACGCGGGAATGCTGTCAATATCGGTGTAAAAATTCGCGGCTTGTCCGGCGGCATGAACGCCTGAGTCGGTTCTGCCTGAGCCCGTAAGATTTACTTCCTTACCGTGCATTTTTTTAAGCGCTTCTTCAATTACGCCCTGAACAGTTCTTTCATTATCCTGTCTCTGCCATCCGCAAAAATCAGTACCGTCATAGGCAATTATCAATTTTATATTTCTGGTCATGGTAATTATTAAAACTTACCCCTGCTCCGTAATTTCATTGTTAATTGTATCGTATAATTTTCTGGCGATTTCAAGGAACGCGCCCGGTTTGTCTTTTGAAGATTTTCCCATGCCGAAAAGTTTTGCGATTGTTCTGCGCGCGTCTTCGAGAGATGTTTTTCTTTCTGCCGCGTCATGAGCCGGTCCGAATTTGTAGCGAAGGTAAGCGCACATGTATAACATTCCTTCGTATGAAAAATTTTTGTCCGTGTCAGGTCCGAACGCTTTCATTCCTGATAAAGTTTCTTTTCCGCTTTGTTCTCTTGTAAGCGCTTCGTTGTACAAGTACTGAGCTTTTTTGCGGAAGAGCGTGCTGAGCCAGTCGTAATTTTGATCTGGATATTTCGCGTGCAGTTCATCGATCATCCACGCGCAGCGAATAGATGCTAAACCTTGTTTAATTGTCGGGGATGTCGGTTTGTTGAAATAATCATAACAAACTAACGTGAGATACTGAGAAGCGGCTCCCTCCATTACTGTGCGGTTTTCAAAAAAATTAACATTCGGAAAAATTGACGTTGTATCTTTTTTTCGTTTTGCGGTATCGTCTTTTACAGCCTGCCTTTTTTCGGGAGGAAGCAGCGAGAAATCGCTTTCCATTGACGCGAACCAGCATTCAGGGCAGACAATCGCTTGATACGTAATCGGAAAAATCGCTCCGTATCTTGGAGAAGGAATGTATAATCTGTGAAGCTCTTCTGTTAATTCACCCGCGTTCAATCTGCCGCCGCCTGACAGCAGCTCTTCTTTTTTGAATACTGTGTCGCACGCGGGGCATTTGTATTCTTTTTTTGACTGAAAAGTAATTTTAAGTTCTTTTTCTTCTTCCTTTTTCGGCATTTTACTAAATCCTTTTCTTAAGAATTATTTTGATGATCATTTTCTAAAACGATCATTGCGATTGCGTTGTCTTTTTCATGCGAAAGAGAAATATGCGCTCTTGTAGCTCCCGACGCTTCAAACGCTTTAAGAGCGGTTCCGGATAATTTTAATTCAGGTTTTCCGTTTTCGTTATTAGTTACAACAATATCTTTTAAATTGATATTTGTAAGACCTGTTCCCAGCGCTTTACCGAACGCTTCCTTCGCGGCAAATCTTGCGGCGAGAGTTTGTGACGCGGCGTTTTTTCTTGATGAAACAAGAGATATCTCATCGCTGTGAAAATATTTTTCAAGAAGTTTTGAATCATTAAGCCATCTGTCCATTCTGTTTACCAAAATTAAATCAACACCGATGCCTGTGATCATTATTCATCCCCCGAAGTATTTTCGGAAATGTTCGATTCACTTCGATTATGTCCTGTTTGATCGGAGGAATTAAGCGCGCCTGTTATATCCGTAATGTTATTTGAAACTATATCGCGCATTCTTTGGCTGCTCTGAGTATCGCGCGCGGGATCGCGGACAATACGGTTGATCGTTCCGCGGTATTCAATCATCCTGTCGCCGTGAATAATTACAAGCGGATTATTGTTAATAATATTTATTCTAACCGAAAAATTTTCATAACGTCTGTCAAGA
>Ga0209755_10005289_pt1 | contig 14736 bp, 9 predicted proteins | sample TergutCo191P1_FD_187301 | JGI IMG/M metagenome (GOLD analysis project Ga0209755, IMG submission 187301) | Cornitermes sp. P1 segment gut microbial communities from Petit-Saut dam, French Guiana - Co191P1 (SPAdes) (version 2) | ecosystem: Host-associated > Arthropoda: Insects > Digestive system >... | reverse complement strand
CTGCATCACTGCTGAAGAGTTTGTCTACCACAAACGCTTTCTTGTTCAGATTTTTTCGTGCTCCTTGCACTTACAGCAGCTGGGTAAAATTTGTGTACAACTCTAACACTTTAACAAATTCGTTTCATTGGTTTTTTGATATAATATGCTGACCAACGATGATTTGGAAAATTACCAGGTCTTGCACTGGTGAGGACTTGCTGGATTAGGGAGGTGCAACCTCCTACCTTAATTCTATGAAATTCAACTGGCATCCAAATATTCTTAACATGTACTGAAACACCCTCAGACTTTGCTGTCCCTGCATAATGAAAATTCAGTAATACTCACATAAGGGTGGAAAACTGGCACTGAAAATGTTCACAAAGGTACAAGATTATATTGAGGATCCTCAGGCACTAGTGTGTGTTCTGAGTGATGAAGTGGAAAGTTTAACACATGCATAGCAGTTGTCACTAGCAGGCACTGAACCATCAGATTCATTAAGTGTGGTAAATGCTCTACGCACACAGATTGATCAGATTTGAAGGTACAGTAACAGTCATGTCCAGTGCAGTTTTATAGAGGACATATTATATGCACTTCGCAAGGAAAATACAGTGTCTATTAAATAAGCAGAATTAGGGTAGTTCTTGTGTAAAGAAAAACCAACTTGATGCACAACTTAGTCTTAGTATATTTCTTCAACCTCTACATGTTTCGGGCATATCTAGGCCCATCCTCAGGAGGTACAACCGTATGTATACAATTGGTACTTATTATTCTTTTTAGATGACTGTCTGTTGTCCTCGTTGGATTGGAAGAGGGCAACAGACAATCATCTAAAAAGAATAATAAGTGCCAATTTTTGTATACATGCTGTTGTTTCTCCTGAGGATGGGCCTAGATACCCCGAAACATATAGAGGTTGAAGAAATATACTAAGACTAAGTTGTGCATCAAGTTGGTTTTCTTTACACGAATATATCGAGATACACGGTCAACAAAACATAAATAAGATATAAAACTGTTGTAGCAACAGACCAGATGTCATAAAAATCCTGTTTGTGTTTCAGATATCCTAGTGTTGTAATACTGACCACCTCAAACATAATGGCTGCAATTGATTTAGCAATCATTGCTCAAGCAGATATCAGTACGTAGGACTGCCATCAATACAAGCTATCTACAGAATTTATCAGTTCTGCATTCTTGAATTGAAAAGGGTAAATAAATTTGTATATACCTGATTTTACACTTTGACAGTGCTCACCTCTCCCATAAATTTCTTCTTAGTATAGAAGGTCAATAATAATCATTTCTTATCATCTCTTCTCAGACTGCATATGCCAAATTTCAATTGGGCTGCATGCAACCTTACTTTCTAACAAGCATATCTTACTATGCACTGTCATATTGTCCTCTCATCTTGGTCTTCAGTTTTTATGATGTCATTACATAAGAATTTCCTTCTTTTTGTCCATGTCCCCACATTTCCCCACTGGTAAATGCAGTTTTTTATTGATAAAATGACTTACCATTCAAGTGTTGTTAACTAGCTACCTTATGTTTGTTATATTCTAGACAGCCATTATAACATCAATAGACAACACTGTCCCGTTTAAGTTGCTACAGTTGCCACAGATGGAGCAAGATAATACTATGGCTTTGCACTCTGCACTCCCTCCATTTTTATTTTTGTTTTGGCTTAGCTTTTTTAACTTTATTTTTAATTCTTTATAATTTTGCGTTTTTATATTCTTTATTAGTATTCCTGCCTTCATTTCTTCCACTAATGACCCTTTTCAGGTTCACAAGCTTTGCTTTCCTTGCAACGTCTTCCTGTCTTTGATTATACTATTTCCACATCCACCCCACCCTCTTCATGTAAGGCTTAATCAGGTGCTCTGATGAAGGAGATAGTTAAGTTCCTGTGAAACATTCGGCACACTTCTACACATGTGGTGTCTTATCCCAGAAGCTCAGAAATGAGAAGTCATGTATTGGGATCTGCTGGCTTTAAATATCCAAGTCTGACTGCTTCATGTACTACAGCTACTCATGGCCTCCTCTGCAGCCTGTTCATGTTGTTGCACCTGACACTAAACTAGTATTATCTTCAGTTCAAGTAGTAATGTAATAATGTTTCGTGCACCTGTAATTTTTTTCTAACTGCAATAAGAGTTCATATAAGCAGCTGCTCTTATACAATTTTAAGTTTGAAATTAATGTAGTCATTAATTAGTTTTAAATAATTGTTATATTTATAAACTTTAGAAATATTTTGTCAATTATATGTATTCTTAAACATAATATATTATTTGATTTTGTAGTATAAACAGACATGAAAGTGTCATCGGGCTGTTCTCAAAGTAATTTCCAAACCTTTGTGAATTCTGTAGTACTGTTGCCTAAAGTATTTTTATCCTTAAGAAAAAATAGATAAGATGCACTGTGCAAACAGAACAGATTTCTACACAGTCATTAAAAACTGTTTTAATTTTTCAATTTATCAGTGGGATCATTTTATTTCTTTGTAGTATTGTAGTAAACAAGAATCACGCCACCAAATTTATGTGGTGTTTCAAAGCTTACAGTTTTATGAAATAACAGGTAAAGCTTATATGTTAATTAAAGCTTACCTTGAAGACAGGCACCAGAGACTGATTTTAAATGATAAATATTTCAGTTACAATATCTTTTCTAGTTGGAGTACAAGAAAACATCTGTCCTTCAAGAATCAATAGTTGGACCCCTCCTTCTTTTAATATTAATGACTTACCAAAAATTACAAATAAGAAGAGTACAAATAATAAATCTAAAATAATGTTTTTGCAGATGACACAAGTGTAATTGTTACTAACCCCAAAGCCTCTGATTTCATAAAATATTAATATGGTATTTGAAAATATAAATGAATGGTTTAATGCTAATCTATTTCATTAAGTCTTGATAAAGCTCACTTTATGCAAACTGTAACTAAGAATGACCCCCTTATTGATTTGAACATTCGATATAATTAATAAACTAATATCTAATAGTCTCAAATTGAAGGTTCTTGGAATAGTAATCAATAATACACATTCCTGAAAAAGTCATGTAGATGTAATTATACCTAAATAAAGTGCAGCCTATTTTACAGTTAGAGTAGTTAAACCTTCTATGTTACAGGAAACCTTGAAGACAATCTACTATACCTATTTTCACTCCATCATGATATAGGAAAGAGTATTTTGGGGAAATTCCTCATACAGTAATTATATTTTCAGGTTGCAAAAGAGGATTATCAGAAATATTATAGGTGCTGGAACCACAGATTCTTGCAGATAACTCTTTTAAGATATTAAAAATGTTATCACTACAGTCTCAGTGTGTACTGTCACTTGTACTTTTCATGGTTACTAATAGAAACCAATTGAAGTTAAGTTCTGAGGTACATAGCATCAATGCCAGGAATAACTCTAACCTTTTTCAACATTGGACATATTTAACAGCTTATCAAAGAGGACCTTAAAATCTTGGTATCAATGTGTATAATAGCTTTCCTTCTCAAATAAAGGATTTATCTGATAATATAAAATCAGCTCTGAAAGGTTTCCTTCACTTAATTCATTTTATAGAGTAAATGAATATTTTAACTATAATAAAATATAAAAGTCTTTGTTTTTATTGCCCACTTTATTCATATTATTTGTACATACTGGATTATTGTTGGGTACTATATATGTCGGTGTGATGTATGCATAATTATTAAATACATTAATTTTGTCTGTTTTATGACATTGCATGTGAATATTTGATTATACCTTTTATTCAAATCATTGATACATTTTTGATTGTTATTGGTTTTATACATGTTTTGTGATGTATGCATTATTTTGTTCAATATATTAATTTCGTTTGTCTTGTGGAACAGTATGTGAATGTTTTAATATATACAAGTAATAATTTAAACTGAGATCTAATCCCATGTACACATGATGACTTGTTCTATACTGATGTTAATATAGAACCATTATATGATGTACGATGACAAATTCTATATCCAGTGGTTTTGCTACCAATTATGGATCTCTGGAATGTAATTGAATAAATAAGTACAATCCCTTTGCATGCCATGAAGACATACAGGGGAGGGGAGGTATAGCTCCACTTAGCATTAGCCTCGGGACTAGATGGAGGCCTATGTTCTGTGTCATGCCCTGTCTACTTTACTTCCAGAGAAGGCCCCTCTGTACCCCATGAACAGAAGGCTGGGTGGGCCTCAGATTGGGCTTGGATACATTGGAGAAGATAAAAATCTTATACCTATGCAAGCAGTTGAACCATGAATCCTCAGATGTACAGCTGGCTCCTCTCAAAAAGTGTACAAAGAAAATTTCTATTTTTATCATTGTTCGTTGTCATCGTCAACTTGTGTTTAACATAGTAGAGTTATACCACCTCATGTGTTTAATAATGAAGGTGCAAGGTAAGTACGTTTATTACTTATTGTTGAAATGTACTGTCACCTAAGAACTTTTCTAAGTTTCGTGTATTTACTTTATAGATCTTTGCATGTCACATACAGCAAATCCAGTAAGTCTAGTCACATGAGGACATCATGCAGTGTGAGGAATGACTCCTGCTGCAGATACAGGGACAGGTAGGATATACACCACTTCTACTTATCAATTGTTGTTTCACTTCAATGCCTAATTCTGCATATTCTTTCATTTTTTTGGCATAAGCAGTTTGCAAATTACCCAAATTTGGTAGGCTGACATCAATTAAATAAACTATTGTATTGGTCTTCTCAAAGTGTGATGTCATGGCAGTTGTATCCTGCCAGATTATTCTTTAAGACCTTAGTTGGACTGTACTTATAGCAGGGGGTACTTTCACTAGTGGAGAGTATGTTTTTTTTTTTACATTGAGAGGACAGTGCATCATGGTACATTCTTATAATAAAACCAAAATGATGCACTATTTCACAAATTTATTCTAGTATAGAACTCTACATGTTTTGGACAGGTTTACTGTCCATTATCAGGAGTCTAGTACTGTATACACAGCAAATGGCATTTGTCATACTGAAATTTTAAAGATGGGTAAAATTACTAATGTATATTCATGTACATTGTAGTTAAATTGTAAAACAATATTGTAGGTAATATTCTATGTTATATAAAAAGGTTAAAGTAGAAAAAATATTCCAGAAAATGCAATAGGTTCTGCCAAAATAGTGAAATTCTATGCTTACATACCAGATTATGATGAGTGCCTGCTAGCGTGATCAAGATAGAACTGGTTTAGTTGTGTTGAACACAACTAAACCAGTTCCATCCTGCAATATTTGTGCACTGTTATCATATCAGGCATTGTAGTCCTATTGTGTTGTTTAGCATCCAGATATAATATCTGGATGTTTTCCACACCTGAGTTGCGTCTGCATGAATCATATTCACCACCATCAAGTCTCTTGTCAGAGGCCTTTTGTTACTGGTATTTTGTCCTCTTGAAATGATGGTGAACCCCACTGCCCAGGCATCAAATTGCAGAACTTTCCTCTTTTGTGCAGTGTTCCTAGTATAGCTGTCTTTCATAGTGAGTCTAGTGAATTTTTTCCTGGTATGGGTTCCAAATTTTTTTAAGCCTTTTGCTACTATTTTGGTGGCTCCAGTAATTACCAGTATAATCATACATATTTTATTCCACATTCATTGTATCTCTATAAATAAACTCTTTTATTTTAGTATCTTTTCTGATTCCTTTTGTGTGACATTCCTGTCTACTAATATTCCTACATTTATCAGTAAGCATGTTTTCTCTTCTTTTTTCTTAATTCTTACATCTAGCCTGATTTCCACAAATTCTCTATCTGTGTGTACCCCTTGATTCCATGTCACTGTTACATCTGCATATTCACATACTGTTGAGTGTTTGTGCCTATGTGTACCATTTTTATGTTCCATACAATTATCAACTCGCCTCTTAATAAATTTTGTACACAAAAAAACTATACATGACATTAAAATTTGTAATTTATATTTCATTCCCCCTCTGTGGTGTGAATACTGAACTAAATGCAAGAGGAAAATAAGCGCTGATTGCATCACATACACGCATCTGCAGCATTATGGAGCACACTGTTGGTATTCTTTTTTCTTTCTACTAGAGAAAGTGCAAGGAAGCTTAAATATAACAGTGACATGATAAATTGTGGGGACTGAAATGGTATTGGAAATTAATGAGATTCAATACATATTACTTTCTTCCTCTAAATCCTCATTTCTGATTGTCTCATCTGACATGTGCACCTATTTAGTTTATCTAAGACTTCTTTTAATACAGTCAGTATCTTTGACTACACAGCAGCAAGTGGTAAGATAACATTGAAAAATGAATTGGAAAGGATGCAGAAGGAAGCACTTGTGACCTAACTGCGTTATTATTCTGGCATTTGTCTGGAAAGTATGAGCAAAATCACAAAAAAGTCCATCAGGGTAATCAGTGTCCTGGCCAAGATTTGAAAAGGGCACCTCCTGAATATAAGTTAAAAGCACTACTACTTCAGCCACCTTGCTTAGTGTTCGTATGCAGCTAAAACACACTAAGGAACACCTTAAGAATCAGTCACACTTGGTCCTAAGTATGCTGCAGAAACCCACACACAACTTAGCTGTAGTGGATGAACTGACAAAATGGCTGCATAAATATGTTTGTAAATGGCAACATTCAGATTCATTATTGTTACACAGCTATTATTCCTACAGAATATGTTAAATGTTTGGCTTCAGTACAGCAGAGTCTGAATATGATGCCACAGCTCAACAGTTATGTTTAAAAAATCCACTGCATTAATAAAACCATCAATCAATCAATCACATGATCTGGCTATTACACCATCCAACTGTATCCAGGAGGAAATGGACTTTTGTCACAGGTTTGGTATATAGAAGAGGTATTTATGTAAAGTGTATATTTATTATACAACAAATATATATATCTCCACACACACACACATATAACTTAAGAGTCTGTCTAAAACATCTTTGAAGGCATGTCATCCCTCAAGTAGGGAATATTATGACAGAAAGTCTTGTGTGTTCAGTGAGATAACCTGCATAGCAGAGCTGGTATCCACTATTGCATTGCTTCATAATTTAGTACTAAACTACAAGAAACACATTTATATCTGTACACGATGTCTGCAGACACTGCCATACAAAAACACGTTTCACAAGTAATCATGGATGAAATTAAACAGAATGTGTTCTTTCTGTTAATTTCTCATGGATACAGACATCCTGTCCTGTGACTTTTCTTCCCTACTCTTCTTGGTAGTTAACCTTTATCCGACGAATGCACCTGATCCTTTTAAATTGGCATCCTATGAACGCACCACATTGGTGCGCTGCAGCCATTTAAATGCTCCGCACAGTAATGTATGGGCCTAGAATTTTAGCCCCACACGTTATCTCCATGTTATGTGGTCAGATTCGCACTCCGGCCACTTTACCCAATTATGTACATATGCACATCATGAATAGCAGTTCGTAGCCACTCTGTAATCTTGGAACCTTCGTCTGTTTGTTTTTATGCTAAGCTACTCTCACTTCCTTCTTAAGAGACGTTTTGCAGTGGATTGCATTTCGTTCATACAGAAGCTGGACCAAACATACATTTTACTGTGAAGCCTCATTCACTCTGTCAAGCGTTGCTGTTACAGGAAGTCTCCTCCTGAAGGTGTGCTTCGTACAAGAATTTTCTTCCTGTGTATTCCGCTCGTCACATAAAACAAACGAATTCATTAAGTGATATACTTTACAGTTCATCATACTGTAGCCATAACACGGACACACTTTATTTCGACCGTCGCAGGATATATTACTGCTAAAAGGGACTAAATATCACCTGTCTGTATATGATAAAATGCCAATGCTAAATTTTCTCAAATTCCAGTGTTACATTTCAGTTCAGTTTCTGCCCTATTCGAGAATGATGGTTTGAAATCTAACATAAACAGGATGCATAAATTTGCCTATACAAATAAATATAGATAACTGCTGGCAGTTCAGTGAGATAATGATTTTCCCCTAACTTACTACAAATGGAAGCTTCATTCACAAGCTTACAATTCCAACTGCAGCTTCATATATAGACATAAACAGACTGATCTGTAAATATTAGAGCGATAAACCAGCTGAAATCATATGGCATTTCAATGCATTACCACTTGTTCCAACTTTATAATAATAAGCCAGAATGAATGTTAATTTCTGAGTCAGCACTCTGCAATGTCTGTGCGTAAGACAGCCGGGTTCCTGTCCCTAAACCAGATATCTGAAATGGTTTGGGACAGCGAGAGTGAAGAAGCGGGGATGTTGAGCGACTGCATCATTTATTTAGGCAATGGAATTTTATGCATTTTTAGACAACAGCTGAAATATCTCTGTTTTAGTTACTCTTTTCTTGACGGACTAAGAAAATATGTAGACTCAATTCCTCCTCGTAAAAAATATACCGGAAATGATGACGCAAGTTGGTAGACTGTAACAGCACTCAACATTTGGTCAGTCTCGGTTCGTAATGGGAATGCAGCTAAAATGTCACGTATGAACTGAGACTGGTGTGAAGAAAAATGTTGTTAGTGTGCGTGTGAAGTAAGATGATGTTTCTGACACTACCAGGCAAAGGCATAACTCCACAAATCTTCACGCTGAAATTTCCTGTGCATACGTCAGGCCCGAAACAGAAACGTAAGTAAAATAAATTGAGAATTATAAAATTTTTAAATTAAATTCTGCGTGTAGGCACTAAACATTTCTACTGAATCAGTGGCGTACCCACGAATTTTGTTGGGGGGGATTCAACAAATTCAGTTGAGGACAGAGACAACTGGGAACTGTGGGTAATAGCCCCCTAGTCAGGGGTCCTGGAAGCAACTGTAATTTGGTACAAGAAATTTCATTTTATATAGTAAAGTTTTCTTAATTGTTGGTACTTTAAGACTATTTATGATGACAACCAATTTATTTGTCATTGCTAATGTAAAACAATTGCGAACCAGCGGTAGTTTTAGAATTTCACTGCCATTCTTCCAAACATCTTGGAGTGTTGGCGTCCTAAATTCAACAATTTTTAACAGTTTTCACAATCAGGTTGAGTTTGGCACAATTTTGGAGGGCCTTCCGAATTTCAGGGGGAGGGGGGGTTTGAACACCCCAACACCTTCCCTCAGTACGCCACTGTACTGAAACATTTCTTGAACTGAAATATCTCTGATTTATTCGCAACAGTGCAGATTATTTAATTGTTTCATCACCTTTGGTTCATAATTTATAAACGTATATAGGCAACCATGCGCAACTATTTAAAGGGCTGTCTAATATAAACACCGTACCGTGGCCACGAAAACTAAATTAAATGCTCTACGATAAAGGTTAATATGATCAATATCAGCATGGGGGTGGAGAAGCAGGCTGGTAAGTGGGGTAGCACAGTACACAGTGCACACATCTCCAACAATTTTTTCTGCATTTCATAAACATTGTCATGTAAATTGCATAACTCTTCAGGTACTTTTAAACAATGGTGTAAAGTCACATGTCAGAAAATTCTAACACAGTAATTCAATGAAGTCTCCCTTTATTAACTGTCCTAGCAGTTTGAAAATGCGACCAAGCATCACATTTTGCTAGACAGTCCTCCCCAAGCACAGTACATGTTTCTGGAAAAGGTATAACATTTCCTGACCATTTAATGCCAGCCAAGCAGTGACCAGAGCTGCTGACTACAGCTGTGAGAGTGCTAAGAGCTCAGGTACGAAGATATCCGAACATAACAGTACGTTACTGTGACAGTAAGGTGGCTGGCCTCAGCCAGCTGTTTCATTGATGTCTCATGTAAAATGGGAAGAAATGAAGAACAAAGCCCATATGCAGAAATTTCCCATTGCCATACATATACTATATGTATGTTGCACATAGAAACTGGTAACAATGTAGCAAGTTAACACCATGTAATGTACAATGAGACTTAACTTCCAGAAGTACCTGCTCACTCCATCTTCAAGGTAAGGATCTGGTTTAACTACACAGCTACGTTACAAAGTATGTGGTCAATCAGAAACATGTGAAAGGTAGTGGGGATAGAGCCCAGTTTGACCCAAATGGAAAGTTGAGAAACCAAGGATGTCATAAAAATGGGAAATGTGAATAAGTTTTACACAGAGAAAATTACAGGCTCCAGTGGATGGGAAGTGGAAAGTGAGAAGCAGAAAAACTTATTTCACCTGAGGAGGTAAGGGTGTTGCTCTACAGGGATGAAATTATCCTTTACTTGGAGAAAACATTCTGCTTCCTTTCCTTGAGCAAGTCCATAATCTGCTTAAGGGGAAATCATCCACCTGGTTCATGTTCAAATGTAACTGTATCCTAATTTCTTCCTTTATAGGTAGGTCCCTGCACTTGGATTTCTTGACCAGCATCCTGGTGTTGAGCAGGATACAATGACCCAGGTCAATGCTTGTGTTGTGCCATTGCTGATTTCTTGAGTAGGTACAGAAGGATGTCATGGTGGTGGTGGTGGTCATTAAACCTAATCTTGATAGAATGACAGGTTTGTCCAATATACACCTACCAAAACTTGCAAGGCATGTTACATATGAGCAATGACATGGGCCTAAAAATACCAAACATACGTGGCAGTCTCTGTGAGTGCAGAAAGTTGTATAAACTGCTGTTCCACTGAAAGCAGAGTTAGTGTACACATCAGACCGTACAAACTGGAGAAGTCGGTGGCAGCAGCAGCAGCAAAACATGCCAGACCTTGGTCATTCCGTATTAAGCACACAGTCCAGATGCAGGGACTAGTTTATATGGGAAGCCTATACATTCAGCTGCACACTTGGTGGTCAGGTGTCCCTAAGCAGGTCATGGAAGCCCCTTATCCACTCCCTGAGGGATAAGAAGCATACAGTTTTCTCCATGCACAGGACAGTTCTGTCCCCTTGAGGCAAAACTCCCTTACCTGTGCCCTCATGCACAGTGTTTACCACTTCTTGCTTTCAACTTACCACCTGCTGTAGCTGAGAGATGGGCCATACATACATATAATTTTAGTTTTCTACATCTTTTTCACAGTTCTCATTAGCTTGGACAAGGCCCTCTCCCCTCCCCCCTTTCTGCCACATTCCTTGCAAACCATTTACATAATCACTTCAGTGTCAATCTGCATCCAGTTTCCTCAAACCTGAAGATGGAGGCAGCATGTCCCTCCATAACATCAATATCAACTTACCATGTTACATACTTTCAAAACCCACAAGACTACAAACAGAATAATCCCCACATGAAAACCTGACAATTGTTATGGAATCTAGTGATTTGCTAATGATCACGCAATGAATTGTGTCACATGAAGATGATGATGGTGATGATGATACACCCTCAAAAAGTTTTAGACACAGTAACCTAATAAGAACAAACAAATGCATACATGAGATCACTGAGTATATCTGTAGGCATACTACGAGATCTAGTAACAAACATTTAGGATTTGTTATTATTATTGTTGATGATGCTAGTACATTTACTATGGTGATATTTCACCAGTTGCAAGGTCTGGGTACAATTCTGCTATCACAGCATCCAACAGCGTGTAAACCAACTGAAAATAAGAGCATATGCCAATTAGAGAGAATGAAGAAACACACTTCCCATACATTTTTCCAAAAGATGGAGCACCAGCTCTGTACAGAAGTAACACATATGATGTGCTCAATGGGAGGTTTCATGGGCAATGGTCAGGAAGGTGATGCACGGTCACTTAGCCTCCAATTTACCAGATTTCACACTCTGCAACTTTTTCATATGCAGTTCTTTCAACAGTGCTTTGTTTGGGTGTACTGTGCATGTCACCAGAGAAGCAGATAACTGTACTGTTAAGAGAAATGTACCTACCTGCTTGTTTAGTGCGGGGGATTGCAGGGCACTGAAGAGTGTTAGTAGGCCTGTTTGATATGCTGGGCCACCCCAACGAGTAATGTAACTAGGAACCAATGTCTGCAACTTAGCTAAGGCTTGGGCAGCTCTTAATTCCAGCTCTGCAGGTGATGGTGCTGATCCTTTAGGTTGGAAAATTGCACCTAACAGTAAATGCAATGCTGTAAAAATTATGCTAATTCTTGTACACAACACTAAACATTCATCTGCCACCTCAAAAACTTTTGATGAAAAATAATCCCATTTTACTACTTAACCCCTGGCCTATGAGGAGAGTAAGATGTGCATGAACTTAAATCTCCCAGAAAAACTGATCAGGTATTAAAACCTAAACTGCAAGAACTGTTTTAAAAACAATGTAATCAATTTTATCCCTACCTGCAAATTTAACCCACTCTTATTTTCACTTTGCAAATGGCATAGACGGTAATACCAAAGATGTTCTACACAACATACCCACGAAGCAAACTTATACATTAAGAGTCACTTGTATCTCCCAAAGCCCATGCTGCTCTAACTATCAATCCTGAAGTTGACCTGTGTGATATGCAGTAGCTCATTCAGTAATGTTATTTTCTATGCAAAAATGTCATGTGTGGGATACACCCTCAAAAAATGTTCATGTGAAATACCTATGTGAAGGGTGGTTCTGCAAACACAGCAGGGAGAAGATGCTGTGGAGTAACAAAACAGACGACAGCCTGGAAATGGATGGAAGGAGAGATACTTTGCCAGTTTACACAGTGTTTCAGTACACTACCTTGGAGCAATCTCACAAGATGAGCAAGTCTGGGAGCAATGAGAAGTTTCCTCAATTTGCGATCCAAATAAAAACTGCAAAGTGCATTCACAGTGTTGTGTGCCACCACTCGAATGGCCATGGCCACCCTCACGACAGTCTGTGGTGCTCCAAACACTCGCACAGCTTAAAACAGACAATGTGATACTCTCACTGTTACAAAATAATATACCAAAATGCCATCACATTAAATTTTAACAGGCTATGAAATTTTAACTGAAAAAGCTTGTCTAGTACAATGAAAATAAGTGAAAATGTGTAGCAAACCTTACATTTAAATGCTGTACCTGCAGGAACTGTTACAGTTGTAGACTTCATAAACATAAACAAACCTTTTACTGTAAATATGTCACAATCAATTTCACCAAGTGAAACTTGATCCTATGCTGTCAATCAAAGGTATCTGTGGTGAAAGTTGCAAGCAGTTAATATCTGCTAATGCATAAAATTCCACTAATGATTTAGTTAAAATAGAACAAAATCTGTTGCACGGAGGAGATATTAAATATCATTTGTGTATTGAGAAAGGATGAGAGGGGTGTGAATATCACTATATAAATCAATAAATCAGCATCACTAAAACCACAGCAGTTTCTCTCAGACATACGTTGCAACCTAAAATGTCTAATCTCAGTCCAGTCAAGTGTCAGGTGACAAGTGAAAAACTGATTAAGTGCTGGTTAGCTGAGGCAATCACAGAACTCAAGGTGAGTGGCAGTTAAGTAGTACAGAACACTGATCAAATTAACAATGGCAGAAGAAATCAGTATATTTGAATAACAACCTACCCTAGTGTCATTATATCCACCACAAATCCCACAAATGCTCCTGAATTGAAACTGGACCTCCAAAATGTAACATGTGACATCTAACTGCGTGATTATAATACATATTCTGGGGAGATGCATCAAAGTTTAGGCCAAAATAATACCAGTACAAGGGGAGAATGTACAGACTCAGTGAGAAATGTGACACTTCAAATGGATTTAAAAAATGTTAATGTCAATAGTATTATACGTTTATATATCAACGAAATTGCACTTAAATTTACTTAATTAAAACAATACATTAAAATGATCGTATTGTTTTAAAATTCTTAAAATTCTCCTACATATTTCGGCCAAACTTTGACCATCCTCAGGGAGATATTTTTTTCTTTACTTCAGTTACTAAAGATAAAATTATCTGGTTTGTGGTAGCATGCCTGTAAATAATAATTGGAAATATTTAGTAATTAAATAATGTTATTATTATATAGGAACCCGAGCCTATATATGGAAGAATTAATAATAGATACCAAAAATGCTATTAGAAAATTAAAACCAACAGAGCAAAATATATACAGATATTTAGCCACCAAAAAAATCAAGGGCATTCAGGAAAGCAACATGCATAACATAAAACATAAAAGACAGCAGTATACCATAAACAAACTAAAAGGAATACTGAAACAAAATAATAGTACTATAGTAAAAGCAGATAAAAGCAAAGCAATAGTAATCATAAACAAAGATGACTTGGACCAAAAAATAAAAGCATTTATAAAGCAAAATAACATATTAACAATGAACAAGGACCCAACAGACAAGTTTCAAAAACAAATACAAAAGACAATGGCACAATGTATGGGAATAATAGACAAAAGAAAACACAAATATATTATCAATATGAAACCAAGTACACCACATCTCAAAGCACACATAAAAACACATAAAGAAGATATGCCAATTAGACCAGTAATGAATAATGTTAATGCACCATCACACAATATAGCAAAACAACTAAACCAACAATTATACATCCTATTACCACTGCCCAATACATACACAGTAAAAAATTCAACTGAAATAGCACACGAAATAGTAAGAATACCCATAAATGAACAAACAAAAATGATAACATTAGATATAAAGGACATGTACATCAATCTGCCCATAAAAGGAATATTAAGAGCAGCTTAAACATGGTTAC
>Ga0209755_10005288_pt1 | contig 14739 bp, 11 predicted proteins | sample TergutCo191P1_FD_187301 | JGI IMG/M metagenome (GOLD analysis project Ga0209755, IMG submission 187301) | Cornitermes sp. P1 segment gut microbial communities from Petit-Saut dam, French Guiana - Co191P1 (SPAdes) (version 2) | ecosystem: Host-associated > Arthropoda: Insects > Digestive system... | reverse complement strand
GCGCTTGATGATTTCCGTAAGGTGAGTGGCAATTACTGAAGGCGGATCAACAACAGTATAGCCAGCCTGTTTCGCCTCATCCCGCTTGTCTTCGGCAATCCATAAAGCGGGAATTCCGAACGCCGGCTCTGTGGTTTTTTCTCCGGCTATTTCTTCTTTAACCGAACCTGGGTTTATGCAGAGGTAATGACCCATTTTAAGTGTACTCTTTCCCGCGTCGACACCGTGAATCTTGAAACAGTATTCCGAAGATTTAAGGAGCATATTGTCGACGATTCTTATTGTTGGAGTTATAAACCCCAGCTCAAGAGCAATCTGACGACGCATATTTTGTATGCGTTCCAGAAGCTCAGCACCCTTGTCGTTGTCCACAAGGGGAATCAGGTCGAAGCCCAGCTCCAGTAACAGGAGATCAGGCGATGAAGTATAATTACTTGGACAAAATGCAGAGATATCAACTATTTTTGGCAGATCTTTACTTTGAAAAGAAGTTATATCTTTCTCAACTGAATTTTTAATTGAGTGATTTATTACCTCAAGGGAATTGATGCTGTGGGCCCAATTCAAAGCTTTCCGGAAGGAATAGTAAAGTGCAGTCAACATTTTAAAGAAACTGAAAACTTTTTTACTGCCATTTTTTTTCGGCAAATCTATTATTTCATTATGCTCATTCCAGGCAATAAGTTTTGCGTTGAATCTGTCAAATTGCAAAATTATTTTTTTCCCATAAGTAGAATGCTTTTTATTGAATATTATAAAATAAAAAACTTTTTGCGCTGAAATATATAAATTCCAATTGTCAAAAGTGTTTTTGTCTCCGATACACCATTTTGCCCCTGTGCCGCCGCAGCCATACGAATTCAGAAATACCGCGCACTCCCAGTCAAGCGGCATTACAATTACATATTCTTCTGTCCGGCTTACAATACGGCAATTGTATTTATCGAACAAAGTTTCCGGATTTGTCTTTGCTTTCCGTTTTTGTCTTTTTCCGGAAGTTTTGGCCAGTGCAAACACATTCTCAAAATCTGTGTAAACCAGCGATTTGTCATTCCAGTCTACGCGGTTTTCATAAACAGGATGCTCATTAAAAAAGGCGATGACGGCTTCTTTCTCGCTGGCTGACAATGAGTCTAGTTGATTGATGATCCTGGCTTTCTTTGTCATTTTACGATTACCTTTTATTCGTGGCAGGGTTGTTGATTAACACTCAGACGTCATAAAAAAACCTTCCAGTTCCCGCCGGGCAGCTTCCGGAGTAAGCGGCTTGCCGACAAGATGTACTCCTCATTCAAAATGGGATTTGCCGTATTTGATGAATCAATGAGTTTCTTGTCGTCTTTCATTTGCTCCTCCGTAGTTTAGTTTCCAATGCATTGGATCTGTCTTATTTATAGCAGATTGCTCTATCACGAGATGCTAGAGTTTGAAAAAAATGTAAAAAAAATTGTGAAAAACTTTTAATCGATTACTGATTCCAAATGCCGCTTGAGAACTGATCAAACAAATTGGCTTCTTTTTTGATGTCGCCCACTTTTTCGCTCTTTACCAGATAAAGTTCTTCCAGGGCTCGCGTTATGGCAACATATTTTAGGTTTTGCTCCTGAATCCTTTCCCAGTGCTTCTGATTGGGCTTAAAGTGGGGCAAATCATCGAAGTTAAGTATAAAAACCCTCCGGGCTTCCAAACCTTTTGCCCTGTGAATCGTTGAAAGCTTAATACAATTATCCGCGGCGGAAATATAATCTTTTATTTTGATAAGCATATCGTTTATGGTTTGACAGGTCTTCTCCCACTGCAAATACTTTTTATGCAAAAATTCCAGCCGGTTGTTTAGGTATTCACTTTTTCCCTGGATGTAAACCTGTCTCTCGCTTGAGTTTTCCAGCTTTTGCGCTTCCTTTTCTATAATGAAAAGCCACCTGTTCAGAACAGTTTCTTTTAAATCTTCAAAATTACCCGGAAGTTCCGAAATAACGGCGGCGCGCTCCTCCTGTTTGAATAATTTTTTCAGTTCATCAATTATGTCATTGACTTCATCCCTGTGAATTTGCACCTGAATATTCTTGTTTATAAATTCAAAGAGCAAAAATAAAATCGGCTCTTTGTATCTTGAAATTATCAAATCATTTACGCGGGCTTTCTTTACCACTTGCTTAAAAGCAATTTCTTCCACTATTCCATGCGTTTCCTTGTTTGCGGTAATATCACTTCTGATGCTTGCGGCAAGCTTTATAACACCGGCAGGACACCTAAAGCAGGTTGTAAGAGGAAGCTGTTTTGCTTTAATCGTTTTTTTTATTCTTTCAAATGATTCTATGTCCGCTCCGGCAAAGCCGTAAATGCTTTGATATGGATCGCCGACTGCCAGGATTCTGCCGTCTTTCCGTCCGTATTTTAGAACCACTGCAAGTTGAGATTTTGACAAATCCTGACATTCATCAACAAACAGAAATGAATACGTCATTGACGCCCTTAAATCCCAGATAAACGGTAAATAAAGCATGTCGGTATAATCTATGATCGATGCTTCTTTTGCCAGGGCATTTCCGGCATCCAGCAAAAATTTGCTGCACTTGTAATAAATTTCAATTTCTTTGCTGAAGTCTTTGCTTCTGGTTTCCTGTTCAGTAAAAAAGCCAAAATGTTCAATCAGGCTCATAAATCGTTCCAGGTTATCCGGAGTCAGCGTTGCCCTGATTTTTTGATTTATATCCAGTAAACGTTCCTTAAACTTATAGATAATGTTTTTCACCGCAAACTGTTTATAACTTTCATGTTCATTTCTTTTATAACTGTTTAGGTACAGAAGCTCATCGATGTATGCCTGTATCTGCGTATATATATTTGGATCATCATTCAAAATAGTCTTGTATTTATATTCGTTTGGAATAAACTTTTTCCCTGTGTTGTTATTGTCTTTCAATAGCTGAAAACCCAAAGAGTGAATGGTTTTCACTGTTATATAATTCAATCCCTGCCTGTTAAATTTATTCGCGATTTCACTTTGTATGCTTTTGTTGAAAGCGCAGAAAAGAACGCTTGTTTTGTCCTCCGCGTATTTTGTGCATTCCATTATGGTTGTAGTTTTGCCAGCGCCGGCAACAGCGTCTATTATTCCGTGTTCTGTTCCGTTCCTGATAAATTCAAAAATATCTTTCTGCTCATTTGTGAAATTTGTTCCTGTTACTTTCGGCTGATTGTTTTCTGTTATTGCTTTCTCAGGTTCGGGTTCTGTAGTTCTTCCCTCAATTGCCGAAGCCTGAAATAAATCACCCTGAGTTATGCTTATAACGTTTTGCGGCGCTTTGTGTATTAACATAGGCTTTGGCACTTCTTTTTCCGCCAAAACATTTGTGAGGCAGTCGAAAGCGGCCAGCTTCATTTCATTTTCGCTTGTGCTTTTCTGTGAGCTCCACTTGTTGAAATTACCGTTTTCACTTTTGACGCAGGCATACCAGACTCCGTTTCTTTTTGTCATTATGACAATGAAACCATCAGATTTGATATACTGATTTCCCTTTTGCGATATTTTCCATTTTCTGCCAAGCCAGTTTTTCCTTTTGTTCATCCGGCTTTTCATAAATGAGTCCCGTTTCCTGGCTTTTTGTGAATCACCTTCCATTCTTCCCGCGCAAACACAGCCGACAACAAGGGTGGTATTGTAATCGGAATGCCTCATATAATGCGCGTAGCGGATAATTTCATGCTCGCACATTTGGCAAACCATGGCAGGCGTACCTAAATCCTGGATGTCAATACATTCCCAGCCGTTATGCGGAACATTATGGTTTTCCCATTTACCGGACATAAAATATAGCTTCCATCTCCGCATTTATAAACTTGCTTCGCTGCGCCTGCCTCGCAAATATGTAAATCATGCCGTTTTAAAACCGTTTTTCTCCAAACCTGCGGCGGCAAGCAATTCGTCAATATTCGCGCTGTGGAATTTTTCCGCTGACATTTGCACGAGTTTACCGCAGGTCATTGCGTCTTCAAGCGCGTTATGTGCTTCGTAGACAATTCCGAATTTATCCGCGAGGGCGCCAAGGGAATATGATTCAAAACCGGACCATGTATGGCGGGCCAGGCTGCAGGTGCAGAAATAAGACAGGTCAGGAATCGCAAGGTCATACCATTCCAGAACCGCCCAGAGGACGCCCATGTCGAAAGGAGCGTTATGTGCAGCAAGCGGGAGTCCGCCTATAAATGGTTTTATCTCGCTGTCCCATAATTTGTCGAAGGTGGGAGCGTATTTTACGTCTTCCACGGTAAGGCCGTGAATGTCGGTGAAATCAGGACGAATGTAAAGGCTTGGCGGCCGTATAAGTGAATAGTATGTGTCCGCCGCGTTTCCGTCCAGAAATTTAACCATGCCCACAGAGCAGGCGCTTTCCCGCGAGTATTTCGCGGTTTCAAAATCAATAGTGACAAAATTCATTGTTTCCCTGCCATTTTCCGCATTTCATTAATATTGCTTCGCCAGACGTTGACCAGTGTTTCCGGTTCAAGGGGGCGGGCTGTGCATCCTCTGGACAAAACCCATTCAACAACCTTGTCAAACTGGGTGCTGGTGAAACTGACAATAACGCCGTCATCGGTTTCAGCGATTTTTTGATCCCTGGCCCACTGGCGATCCTTAACCCATACGACAGAGTAATCGTAAAAGGCGATTTTAAATTTTTGTTTTTTCTGTCCGGCGAAAACACCGAAGAAACTGTCGGCGTTACCGGCTCGGTAATCAAAATCTTTGGGAAGGGCAAAATGTTCTTTTTCCTGAACGATGTTCTTTATCCGGCAGAGTGAGAAAAGACGGATATCCTTTCGCTCTTCGGCAAATCCGTATAAGTACCAGATTCCCGTATCAAACAATAACTGGTAGGGCCGGACGCGGCGGGGTTTATAGCCTTCATCGTATGCTCCCTGATAATCAAAAGTGAGGACGTGATTTTCCCGCAGGGCTGTTGTGATAAGGCTCCATGCCTCTGCCGGTACGGGCGAGGTTGGAACCTGCGGGATTATTATGCGGCTTTCGAACCAGTCGGATTTGCCTTCGGGAGATATTGGGGTAATAATACTTTTCAGAAGTTGCTGCGCGGCATCGTAGACGGGCGTGTCCTGGTAAAGGGAGAGGATGTTTTTCGCCATACTAAGCGCCAGCAAGTCCTCCGCGCTTGCGAAAACTCCCGGCAGCCGGAATGTTTTTTCAGTGTAATAGTAGCCATTCCTTAGCGCGTCGTACTCAATCGGCGCATAAAGCCTGTCCCGCATGAAGGCAATGTCACGGCTGATTGTGGCCTTGCTTGCCGACTTGCATTCAGCCCTTTCGTTAGCAGCCCGTTTTATGCTGTCAACCAGATCATCGGTGTTTGGAAACTTCCCCAAAGCAATCTGCTGATCGATGATACACACCCTCACCAATGCCTCCAGCGGCAGCGCTGCCCGTGTTGGCTTTTTTTCTGTTTTCATGCGTTCCTCCTGTTCGCGTCATTATGTCTTTATTATACCATATTGGTCTAGCATGGAATGCGAGACCAAATAAAATTTGTAAAATTTTTGATCGTTTTTTATTCATGAACAGTCTCACTACCATACTTTCAGAGCCTTTTTCTTAACCGCTACGCCCGCTGTACTTATTCTGTCACGTAAATAATTTGCCAGCAGGTCAAAATCATGCCGTCTATCTTTTTGCGTGTAAAAAGAGCCTCCGCCCTTATTGTCAATTTTTATCATAAGCTTTTTTCCGAACACTGGATGACGATCAAAAAAATAAACGAAATAAAAAACACTGCCATCCTTTATATTGTCATTCCAGTGACTGTCTGTGTGACGGCTGCCAATACACCATTTGGCGCCCTCTCCTCCGCAGCTAAAGGAATTCATAAATATCGCGCAATCCCATTCCACTGGAACAGCAATGACAAATTCCTTTGTGTGAGCAATAATTTTGCAGTTGAAATCCTTAAACATTTTTATGGTATCCTTGCGGTTTTTTACCGACATCTTGCTCATGGTAAATACAAGTTCGAAATCATCCTGTTTAAGGTTTTTATTATTCCAGTCAATGCGGCTTTCATATACCGGATTTGCCGTAAAGAAATCAATAAGGTTCTTTTTTTCGTTAAGGGAAAAACAGGTAAGTTTATTGATAAAACGCGCTTTTTTTGTCATACTTATTCATCCTCCGCAAGCAAAATGCAATCAACAAGTTTTGAAAGAAGTTGTTCATGGGTTTGTTTTGCCAAGTGATTCGTCACTTGACTTCCGGGAAAGAAAGGTTTGCCGTCAGACGGGGGCGCGCAGCGTAATAAAGATCGGGCGTAACGGCTTGAATGAGGTCTATTGTCTGCAAATTTTACAATGCCTTTTTTATTGATACTTGAAATTTGCCTCTTCTCGCCATTGAAAATATTTTCGGTCCAAACACCAGATTCTAATTGTTGCTGTTCGATTGTGACAAAGTTTAACTCCCACAAAATATTACTGATGTAGGCATAAGCAATGCGGGATGGCATTCCGGTAAAATCCCAGTTAAATTTCTTTCCGAAGTCGATCTGCTTTTGCGTTGATGGGTTTACCTTCTTTCCATAAAACTCTTTTTTTAACACAGTCTCTACCATTGCCGTCGCCACATTCCTGGGAATACCTTCCAAATTGAGCCCTAATTTTCCCGCGAATTCCTTTTGCTTTTTTGTGGCCTCGGTGAAACAGCCAAAACCTTTTAATTCATTAAACCCTGTCATAGCAGCTAAAATATTACATACTGCTCTATCATGAGATGCCAGAGCAAACAATATTATTTATTTTTTTCAAAACCCAATCCTTTTTGATGTGGTATTGAAACCATTTTGGCCTTCGTCTTTGCAATACTGCATCAGAGTGTCCATTGATAGGTCGCCTCCGTTTATAATCGAGTCAACCGCGACTTTTCTGGCGATGTTTTCAATCTGACCGCCTGAAAGTTCATACTTTACCGATAATTCCAGGGCTATGTCCTCCGGCAGCTCCGGCAGTAAGGCGCGCCAGATTCCACTGCGGCTTTCTTTGCCGGGTTTGTCAAAGGTGATTTTGTACAGGAAACGGCGTTCAAAGGCGCTGTCCATGTTTTGCGCCAGGTTGGTGGTGGCAATCAGGATGCCCTGAAGGTTTTCCATTTCCTGCAGAATTATGTTCTGAATGGTATTCTCGGTTTGGTCAATTGAGTGGTTCCCGCTGCCGGTTGCTTTCCGTTTGCCGATTACCGCGTCAGCTTCGTTAAACAGCAGAATGGGTGCAAGAGCGGAATTGGTTACCGCGTTTTTGTAGTTATCGAAAACCTCTTTGATCTTTTTTTCGCTTTCACCGTACCACATGCTTTTTGTTTCGGATATATCTACCTGCATGATATTTCGTTTTGTTTCACGGGCAATCTGAAAAGCTGTCTCAGTTTTTCCCGTCCCCGGACCGCCTGAGAAGAGGCAGGCAAAGCCTTTTCTCATTCCTTTATTCTCAAGCCTGTCCTGGATTTTGCGGTAATTTTCCTCTGACAAAAGTGAAGCGAGCGTTTGAATCTCCGTGTTTTCCCTGGAATTGTAAAACATCAATTTCGGTTTGATGGTGTCAAAAAGAATAAGATTCTTCTTGTAATTCATCACCTTTACGTTGAGTTCTGAAAGTAATTCTTTCTTTGCCATGTCCGACAGTTTCCAGGATTCGGCATTAATAAAACCGTTGTTATTGTTATACACAATTAATTTTGACGCTAGCAGGATATGATCTCCGCCGGACAGATTTGCGTGGATTCTTTTTGCCGTGCTTTTTTCGTCGAACAGAAAATCAAGATCATGCATTCCTATATTGTCATCGCCGTTATTGATGAAAAAAAGACAGAAACAGGTGAGTAAGGTCAGGTCGGAATTGAATAAATTATAGCTCAGTATTCTTTTGCAGAACTCAAGGTGCATGTTCTGTTTTATGAGATCCAGCAATTCCAAAGTCAGGTTTTCAAAGGTTGATTCCTTATTATCCCGTTCTTCATATAAGCGTTCAAGGACTGTGAAAAACTTTTCAATGCTTAGGTTCTCGTTGTTCTCCGGTCTGTACTCATTGTTTTTTCTGAGGGAGTCTCTGACATCACATGGAACCCTGAATGAAATTCTACCGTCATCCCTGCTGCAGCGGATCAGTTTCCGTTTTTCCAGCTCTTCGCACTCGTTTATGTATTTTATTATTCTGATTTTACTGCAGTTTATGGAGTCCGCGATTTCGTTTATCATAATCTGGGTGTCGTTGCTTTTTTCCATAAAGTGAGAAAACAGTATCGCTTGAATGCGGTTTATTCCCAGTTTCCCGGTAACATAGTCCAGATGGTCTTTAGCTTTGGGAAGGCATTTAGCAATGCCCGTTTTTTGAGAGATCTCAACAATTTTCTCCATATGATCCAGAATGTCCATGTCTTTGAATGGCACATCGTTTACGGATCCCGTCTGTCTGGATAGTACTTTGGCCTTTAGGGCGGAAATATTCATTCTCATGCTCAAAATATATCAGATTGCTCTATCACGAAATGAGAGAGCTGTAAAAAAATTTATTTTTTTATCCAGCAGCATCTTCCGTGTTTTTCCATCCAGTTTTTGTGGCTTTCGTAAGTCGCTTCGTCGCTGCAAATCCAAAGCGTTTTTCTTACCCATATATTGAAAACCGTAACGCCGGCTTGGTTTGAAGTGTGTAAGCATTTTATCGCTCGTAAGCACCGATGCCCTGAATGCCACAACTGCATACGATTTTTCACTTTTATTGAAAGCGTTATCTTGTTTTCGCTTTCTGTTGTGAAATACGAATACCCTTGATCTTGCATGATCTTTTTTATCCATGTGGTAATGCTGTCTTTGCTTATCTTATTGATTTTTTCCTGTTTTGTTAAATCGCTTCTAAGTTGCCGAAACTCTCCGGCAATTCTGTCCAATTCATCCAAACATCTGTATAGTGCTTTAATAGTTCCCATGTGTTCCCTCGAACAAAAATCATCTATACATATTTGAATCGATATTTGTTGGGTTTTTCCCTTGAAATAAAGAATACATTGGCAGCCTTTGCCGTTGGTAAATTTATACCTTTCTTCTAAACTGTATTTATAAGTAATAATTTCATTATCAAAGCCTTTTTCTTCCTTGATGTAGGATAAATTGAGGTAGTTTTTGGCTGGTGTGAAGATGAAGTAATCAAAACGCATAGCTGCTTTCAGAAGTTCAAGAAATTTTTCATCAAGAAATTTTTGAAGTTTGGGATAAATTATTTCATTCATGTAATTATTAACGCTCCCTTTCCCATAGCCGTTTTTTTAACCGCGATCTTCGCTGCTGCGGATAAAATCAGGATTGCAAGGCTCAGATTCAGCGCTGTCAGAATATCCACCACAATCGCGGGAAGGGGTAGTACTCCAATCAATATGAAGCCAAGCAGAACTAAACAGACTCTTGATACTTTTTTTTCGTTTTCCATAACTAATTTTTAGCACGCGAGTCTGTCACGGAATGCTAGAGCAAAAAAATTTTTTAAAAAGTTTTTGGTTTATTATATGTAAATGACACGTCAAAAACATTCCTCGCATTATGGAGTACGCGCAAAAGTTTGTGGTAACTGATAAGGTAAAAAACATTGTGGGAGTGTGGATTTAATGACAGATCAGGGCGCTTCAATTTTGGCAAAACTAAAAATCAAAGCCAAAGAATCCAATATTAGCATTAAAGGAGACATTACAGAATCGTAGAACTGTGTATGATGAGGGTAGTTTTAACAGTGTTCTCCAGCTTGCTGATAAGCACGATATACGGGTTCGATGGCGGTATTTCCAAAAGACGATAAATCAGACAGGGTTATCCCTGCATTTGAAGGAGGTAATACGTAATTAGCATATGTTTTTGTTAGACGAAATGCAGGCGAATAAATGTGAAATTACATAATTTTGGCTTATTTGGAATAATGTAGCTAAATCAGTTTGCATTTGTTTAAATAAAATGGTATACTAGCTCCAGGAGTTCATTTTTTGTTAGAAATTCTTACGCCGGAAAAGGTTTTCAGGATTATTATTCTTGAAGTGGATAATTTACTTATGGCATTCGAGATCAGGGATAAAGATACGGATGCAGTAAAAGTACAAAAAGAAGCACAAGAGAAGTTAGATATTTTTAGAGGCGAAATTAAAAACTCTCTTTCTCAGCTAGATAAAAATTCTGAATGGAATACTTTTACCATAGCATTTTATGGTGAAACAAATGCTGGAAAGTCTACTTTGATAGAAACTTTGAGGATACTTTTAGCAGAACCAAAAAAAATGGAGGAAAGACGTAATTTTGAGCATTTACAAAAAGAGTTTTATGAAACTAAGTGTAAAATCGAGGAGAAGAGTAAAATATTGGAAAGCATTGCCTTTGAATATAAGGATAAAATCCAGGGTATTGAAAATGAGTTACAGAGAATTTCCCGGCAATTAGAAAAAGAAAAAAAAGAACTGTTTTCTCTTGAAGGCGAACATGAAAAAAATCTTGCTCATATCGAAAGCCAATTGCAGAATGTATTTAATTTATTACAAACAAAGACAATAAAAGAATCAAAGTTGAAAAAACAGAAAAAGATAGCTGGCGTTTTAATATTGTTATCTAATATATCTTTTATAAGAAAATATGCAGATAGATATACCAAAGAACTGGCAATAAAAGAAAGCGAATTCTTAAAAACAAATGGACTTCATACTGAATTAACAGTATCGAGAGAAAAATTAATCAATGATTATACGAAAGACGCCAATATAAAAAAGTGTGAAATCCTAAAAACCACTGAACTTCAGACTGGGTTGGAGATAACAAAAGAGAAATTAACCTATGATTTCGATATGAAAACAAGTGAAGCAAATAACGATTTAGAACAGTTTGTGAATAAAAAAAAATATTTAACAGAGCAAATACCCCGGTTTATTGATGGAAAGATCATAGGAGACGGTCGTTCTGATTTTACCAGTGATGTAACTGAGTATACATTTGAAGCGAACAATCAGAATTTTTTACTTCTTGATCTTCCCGGCATTGAAGGTAACGAAAAGGTGGTTTTGGATAATATTAATATAGCTGTTCAAAAAGCACATGCTGTATTCTATATTACGTGTAAAGCAACACCACCGCAAACAGGTGATAAAAATATCGAGGGAACTCTTGAAAAAATAAAAAAACATTTAGGGCAGCAAACTGAAGTGTATTCTATTTTTAATAAACGGATAAAAAATCCAAATTCCCTGAAAGAAAAGCTTATTGATGAAGATGAAACAGAAAGTTTGAAGATACTTGATAAAGTAATGCAGTCCCAATTAGGCGAACAATATAAAAAAAGTATTTCTTTAAGTGCATATCCAGCATTTCTTTCCGTTGCAAATTGCTGGCAAGATGAACATGAAGCAAGAAAAAATAAATTTTTTGAACATTTTTCTTCTTCAGAAGCGATTCTAAAAAAAACTGAGTTCAGTGAATTCTCTTCCTGGCTTAAACAAGATATAGTTATAGACAGTAAGGAAAAAATAAAAAAATCAAATTATAAAAAAGCGGTAAAGGTGTTGGAGAAAGCCATCGAAGAAATTAAACAAATAAACGATAATTATTCCGCATTCCAACAAGACCTCATTAAAAATAAAAAAGCTACTGATGCGCAATTGGATAAGTCAGTTGAAATTCTTAATAGCAGTTTTAATAGAGAAGCCCACAATACTGTAGGTAACTTTAAAAGATATGTTAGAGATAGTATTTACAGGGATATTGAAATAGGGGTAAATAAAGAAGAACTTAAAGAAAAACTGGAAAAACACACAAAAGAAGGTATCAATAAATTACAGCAGGAGCTTGAAAATAAAATCAAAGGGCTAATAAATGAATTTAAAAAGGACACTGAAAATATTGTCATTAAATATCAAAAGTATGCGGAAGAATTGTTAAGTGCCTATAACCAAGCAGACAAATTCAATAAAAAAATTGAGCTTAATATAAATATTAAAGATAAAAATATTACTGGCGAAGTAATATCGTCCATAGGAGCAGTTGTAGGAGGTGTATTGTCAGTTGTTTTTTTTGTATCAAATCCCGTAGGTTGGATTGTGCTTATAGGTTCAGGGCTTATATTTATTTGGAATCTTATAAAAATGATAAGAGCTCTTTTTGATGATGAATACCGCAAGTCTCAACAGAGAAAAGCTGTTGATGAAAATATGGTAAAGGTAGAATCAAATATCATGACTTCCATCAAGGAAAACTTAAAAGAAGCCGATAGAGTATTGAGGTCTGGTATAGAAAATATAAAATGTGAGATGATGAACACTATTGATCGTGTCAAAATTATGAATAAAATATTGCTAAATGCAAAATCTAGCCTGACAAAACTTGCAAAAGATGTTAAAAAAGAAGGAGGAATATTTTATGGAAACAATTAACGAATTTAAGAAACAACAGGCACAGACAGTAAATGTACTTAAAGGACTGTTGTGTTTTCTACAAGAAGGTGAAGAATATGGGGTAGAAGTTGATCCCAAATATAAACTCAAATTAAAAAGCGGTATAAAAGCTACATCTGATGAAAAGCTAAAAGTAGCTTTGATTGGCGGTTTTTCTGAGGGGAAGACTTCTATTGCGGCAGCATGGTCAGAAAAATATGATAAAAATTCCATGAAAATCAACCAGCAAGAGTCATCTAACGAAGTAATCGTTTATTCTATGGTAGATTTTGATCTCGTTGATACACCGGGACTTTTTGGGTATAAAGAAAGTGCCGACAAAGAAAAATACAAAGATATTACCAGGAAATTTGTAAGTGAATCACACCTTATTCTTTATATAATGAATCCTACGAACCCAATAAAGGAAAGCCATAAAGAGGAGCTTACGTGGCTTTTCAAAGATTTGCATCTTCTGCCAAGAACTGTTTTTGTTTTGAGTCGTTTTGACGAAGAAGCTGATATTGAGGATGAGAGTGATTATGAAAAACGGTTAGAAACAAAACGAATAAATATTATTGGTCGTCTAAATGATTTTGGAATCTCAAACAGTGATCTGAGTATTGTTGCAGTTTCAGCCAATCCTTTTGATAAAGGGATTGAATACTGGCTTTTGAACTTAGGAGAATTTAGAAAACTTTCTCATGTTGAGACACTCCAAAAAGCAACAACAGAGAAGATAAAAGCATCTGGAAGCCACACTGCATTGATAGAAGCGAGTAAAAAAAGCATTATATATGACATTCTTAGACGTGAGCTTCCTAGAGCTATAGAGCTTGACGAGAAAACAAAAATAGAATGTGAGCGGTTTCAGCAGACGTGTGATGAGGTAAAAAAAGATTTGGATAAGACCCGTTCAAACTTAAAAAGAACGCGGATTGATCTAAAAGATTTCTTTGTGAATCTATTTACCGATTTGATAATGCAGGCAAATGGTCTAGAGCCAGATACTATAGTCGAGTTTTTTCAACGTGAAATTGGTGATGAAGGAATTGTTTTATCGACAAAGATAGAAAATGAGTTTGACCGACAGCTTGACAGTACCTATACTGAAATCGACAAATTAAAAATTACCCTTGATTACGGTATAGAACAGTACAATAGTGTTATTGGTAAAACTATTGGGGATTTTGCAAAAACTGGTTTAAAAACTACTGGCGATTTTTTGAAATCTGGTGCTGTTAATATTACTAACACAGCTGTACTCAATGCGAGGAATGTTATAATGCCAACATTTAAATTCAAACCCTGGGGTGCTGTTAAACTTGCCGGAAACTTAAACAAGGCCTTGCCGATTATAGGACTTGCTATTGGCATTGGTATAGAGGTGTGGGATAGTTATAAAACTAATAAGGAGAAAAAAGAGTTTCAAGAAGGTATCAAAAACATGATTGCTAAGTTTAATGAACAAAGGAAAGAGCTTTTGGAATTTGTAAACAATGAAGATGTGTTTATCAGTAAATGCTTTCCAAACATTATTGAATTGGAGAATCAAATGGAAAAATTGAATGTACAGTTACAGGAAAAAAAATTGAGGCACGAAAATTTTAACAATTGGCGAAAACAAGGGGAAGCAATCGAAGCTGAATTTACAATTATCTCATAACAATTTATACGACGAACTTCAGAATTATTGACAACTGCTTTTTTAGTATGAGAAAGTTTATTTTTCGACCAATTCTACCTGGAAAAAGCTGGAATGTACCCTGAACAACTTTATGTTCCGGTTTACTAAGCTTTTTAAGGCATCGCCCCGATTATGCTTCTTCATCAGGCTGGGACTCCGCATCAGACTCTTTGTCTATGGCAAGTCTGTTTTCGGCAAGTAGATGCTCATCTATATAACAACCATGAGTATCTATTTGTTTATTAATATCTAATTGATGCTCCAGCCAGATTCTGTTTTGCATGGCAAGCATTTCTGGCAGGCCGATTTCTTTTTTCATGAACAGGCTGGCATAATGGAGCAGCCTTTCCTTACCTTCCAGTTTTCCCCGGTAGTATTCAAACCTGTCATGGCCAAGTGTATGGTCGCCATACAAGTTTCCATTTTCATCAACATAATAACCCCAGCCGATTAAATCTGATCCATCGCCTGTATCACCGTGAAGAAACTGCTCAAGCAATATTGGATCGTCACGGGAAAGGGATTCATTGACAAAAATGGATGTATTTCCCGGTTGGGTGTTGAAAGTCAGAATATCGCCGGGTTTGAAGGGGGTTGGTATGTC
>Ga0209755_10005286_pt1 | contig 14741 bp, 12 predicted proteins | sample TergutCo191P1_FD_187301 | JGI IMG/M metagenome (GOLD analysis project Ga0209755, IMG submission 187301) | Cornitermes sp. P1 segment gut microbial communities from Petit-Saut dam, French Guiana - Co191P1 (SPAdes) (version 2) | ecosystem: Host-associated > Arthropoda: Insects > Digestive system... | reverse complement strand
TCATTCGCCGGTTAAGTTCAAGCAAATAGTGTAACAACAATACCGTGAATGGAAATGACCGGTTTGATGCTTTCAAAAAGTTTTCATAATTGGGAAGCCCTGGAAAATAGGCTTTATAAGTATTCTCCGTAAGACGTACAAATGCTTTTAAATCAAGGACATGATAATAAAACCGCAGAATGTTCAGCGTTAGTACCTCACTGAGACTTAGCTGTCTTTGCGGCCCTCGTTTGGCCCTCCAAAATTCCAGCTTTTTTTGTCCCTCGGTAGTTTTCATTAACGCATTGATAAAATCATCAATAACACAATATAATGTGGTCAGTATAGTTTCGTTCATTACGCTCGCCCTCCCAATAGGTTTTTGTCGTTAATTAACTATATAGGATGACGAGCGTTTTTAGCTACTTATTCCCTTTTGCAAAAACTCGAAATTCGGCCTATTATTTCTCTATAATGATCATTATCACCATTGTTAATCCCTTAGTATTTTCCTATTCAATATTTCAACCATTATTATTTGTATTACCAATACTATTCCAATAAATACAGGAAATATATTGAAATTTATATATGATGCAATCTGCCCAAATATTGGAGGCATTAGTGTTGTTCCAATATATGCACTTGCCATTTGTATCCCCATTATAGCTTGAGAATTTTCTTCTCCAAAATTTTTTGGTGTTGAATGTAATAGACTCGGAAATATAGGAGCGCAACCAAGACCTATTAAAAATAGTCCAGGCAATAATGTGCTGTTTTCAAATGGTAAAACCAAAACAATTATTCCGCAGCCAATTAATATTTGCCCTAAACGAATCATTTGTCTGTTATTTAATTTTATTGTTACAAAACCCGAAATAAAACGTCCTACGGTAATGCCTATATAATATAACGCAATCCATTTTGCTGCAATTTCAGGTGATATTTCTTTTGTTACTACCAAAAAACTTGCTCCCCATAAACCTACAATTGTCTCAACTGTGCAATAACAAAAAAATGCCAACATAATTTGTTTTACGCCTATAATTGAAAAAAGTTCTTTAAATTTTATCGAATTATGCTGTGGCCGATCTTCATTGGGTATATTCTTTTTCCATAACGGTAAAGATAGAAATAGCAGCAAAACAAGACAAAATTGAATTATACTTATAGTCCTATAACCTAAATTCCAGGAATTGCTATTTATCAGAAATACAGACATAATTATGGGGCCAATAGAAGCACCTATACCCCAAAAACAATGAAGCCAGCTCGTATGGCGTGCCTTATAATGCAAGGCCACATAATTATTTAATGCAGCATCAATGGAACCGGCACCTAAACCTAACGGAATGGCACAAAGGCACAGTGCCCAAAATATTTGTGAAATTGAAAATCCCCAAAGGGCTGCTGCGGTCATTAAAACGCTTACTGCCGCAACAATTCCTGTTCCAAAACGTCTGATTATTCTCTCACTGAATATGCTGGAAACTACTGTTCCGCCAGCTATAATCATCGAAATAAAGCCGGCATAATGCAATGGAACATTCAATCCATTATACATTGATGGCCAAGCAGAACCAAGCAATGAATCAGGTAAACCTAAACTAATAAAAGAAAAATAAATTATGATCAAAAGCAATAATGAAATCAATGTATTCTCCAAATATTGTAACTTATATGAAATTAACTTAAATATCAAGTCATTAATTAACACTTTTGTCCATTTTCGATTTTTTAATTTCGTATAATTTTAGCCCACATTTCGCATAACGGTGAGTATACGACGCTGTGCGAGAGAAGCCGGGGTAAACACTGCCATACGTACGGGTTACAATGCCGCCTGCCTCTCATCGCCGATGACTACAATATCCGATTGAGCTACCGTGTAATCGCTTCCCATTGTCTATAGCCGGCGATTCAGGCATCAAAGTTCCAAAGTTAGTTTGTCGGGAAAAGCCGCTTGCCGCAAAAAAACAACCTTAGATTTGGGTGGATTTAGGGAAAAACAGGGGCATGCAAAGCTCCCCATTTCTCCCACTTCCAAAAGAATACGCTTTATGTTATAAAGATTGAAACTGGTTTCCCGGTTTTCCTGGAGACACTAGCTCATCCGGATAGAGCAACAGCCTTCTAAGCTGTAGGTGGGCCGTTCGAGTCGGCCGTGTCTCAACCAAACCTCAAAATGTTGGGCGGAGGAAATTAATGGCAAAATATATTCTTTCTCTGGATCAGGGGACTACCAGTTCCCGGGCTATTCTTTTTGACAAAGATGAAAACATGGCCGGAGTCGAACAAAAGGAATTTACCCAGTACTATCCCCATGAAGGGTGGGTGGAGCATGATCCAATGGAGATCTATTCTTCCCAATACGCGGTGATGATGGGGCTTCTTGCGAAAAAGGATATTTCTCCAAAAGATATCACCGCCATAGGCATTACAAATCAGAGAGAAACGACAATCGTATGGGATAAAAACACCGGCCGGCCCGTGCATAACGCCATTGTATGGCAGTGCAGGAGAACCTCTGATATTGTCGATGACCTTGTAAAGAATAAAGGTCTTGGAGAATATATAAAAAAAACAACAGGGCTGGTTCCGGACGCGTATTTTTCCGGGACGAAGATAAAGTGGATCCTTGACAATACAGAAAACGGAAGGGAACGGGCCCGTAACGGAGAACTGCTTTTCGGAACCGTTGATACATGGCTCCTCTGGAAATTGACCGGCGGCGCGGTCCACGCGACGGATTATACCAACGCGAGCAGAACGATGATCTTCGATATCCGCAGACTGGACTGGGATGATAAACTTCTTGAGGCGATGGATATTCCCGGAAAGATGCTTCCGGCTGTTTTCCCTTCGGGTCATGTTTATGGCAAGGCAAATATCCAGGGATACGAGATTCCTGTTGCCGGTGTAGCGGGGGATCAGCAGGCGGCGCTTTTTGGCCAGTGCTGCTTCAGCAAGGGCGAGGCGAAGAATACCTACGGAACCGGCTGTTTTCTTTTGATGAATACCGGGTATGAGCCCTGCGAAAGCCAGAGCGGCCTATTGACCACAATTGCCGCCGGATTTGACAACAAGGTCCAATACGCCCTTGAGGGAAGCGTTTTTGTGGGCGGCGCGGTTATCCAGTGGCTGAGGGATGAAATGCGTTTTCTTACGGAAAGTTCCGATTCCGAATACTTCGCGAGCAAGGTGGAAGATACCGGCGGAGTTTATCTGGTTCCGGCTTTCACAGGTCTGGGCGCTCCCTACTGGGATATGTATGCCAGAGGCTGTATCGTTGGCATCACCAGGGGGACCAAACGCCACCATATTATCCGGGCGGCGGAAGAGTCTATTGCTTATCAAAGCATGGATCTTGTCCGGGCTATGGAAAAAGATACGGGAGATAAAATACCGGAGCTTAAAGTAGACGGAGGTGCCAGCAGGGACAACTTCCTAATGCAGTTTCAGGCCGACATCATTGACAGCGTTATACGCCGCCCGGTCGTTAAAGAAACTACAGCGCTGGGTGTGGCATACCTTGCGGGCCTGGCAACCGGCTTCTGGCAGAGTCAGGACGAGGTTCGAAAAAAATGGCATTGCGATATGACTTTTAGCCCGCAAATGGATGACGGCCGCCGGGCGGAACTCGTTGCCGGATGGCACAAAGCCGTAGGGCGAAGCAGTAACTGGGTTAAGTAACTGGGTTAAATGATCGACTATGGGTGAATTGTCAGAGCCGGTCTCTTCCCGGGGAAAAGTTTTATTCGCGGCTTTCAGGTATTCTATTCCTGTGCTTCTTGGATATGTTACCATCGGTCTTGCCTTTGGTCTTTTCCTGTCGGAAACAGGTTATCCCTGGTGGCTTGCCTTCGTGATGAGCTTTTGGATGTTTGCCGGAGCCGCGCAATTTATCGCGGTAGGGCTTTTTGCCGCCGGTACCAGCCTTTGGGAAGCCTGCTTTATTCAATTGGTGGTTAACGCCAGGCACATGGCCTATGGCCTTTCCATGCTTACACATTACAGGGATACGGGCTTCTTAAAACCGTACCTTGTCTTCTCACTCACTGATGAAACATTCGCCCTGCTTTCCACGCCGCCTGAAATGCCTGCCGAAGAAAAGCGGCTCTTCATGTTCTACGTTTCGCTTCTTGACCAGAGCTATTGGATTACCGGTTCCGTCGTCGGCGCTCTTGCCGGCGCGCTTTTTCCTTTTGACATGACCGGCGTAGGTTTTGCGCTGACCGCCCTTTTTGTGGTTCTCATGATAGAGCAGATTAAAAAATCCAAAAACTACAGGCTGTTCATTCTTTCAGCCGTGGCTGCTATCGCCGGATTATTGCTTTTCCCGGGAAGAATTTCTCTTTTAATATCCCTTGTTTTGGCACTTTTTTTTTCGCCCTTCATTAAGACTGGGAAAAAAGAAAAAAAATGAACACAACAATGGAGGCGCTTGGCCTTGTTTTCGCGATGGGAGTGGTAATACTTTTTTGCCGGGCAGTCCCCTTTTTGTTTTTTCCCGGAGGAGAGACAAGTTCTCCCAGGGTAAAAGCGTTTCTTGGCTTCGTAGAGCGGACGGTGCCTCCTGTGGTAATGACGATACTGGCTTTCAATGCTATCGGCTCCGGCTTCCTGGGTGAAGTTTCAGGATTTCTCAATGACGGGATTCTAGTTTTGGCCGCTTCCGTGTTTACAGCCCTCTTGCATCTCTGGAAAAGGAATTCTCTTGTCAGCATTTTTGGCGGAACCGCTGTTTATATGATACTCCAGAGAATTGTCCAGGGATACTTCCTGTCATGATGCAGGTGATAGACTCTTTTCATTTATTAGGACGATAATAAGCCATGAGTAAAAATTTCGATCCGTTTGCTTTGTCCGAATTCGCCCGATATTATGGGTTTCATTACGATCGCATAAACCCAGAGGCTCTTGTGGAAGACGTGCTTTACGATATGGAAAGGGGACTTGAGGGCCGTACGTCAAGCCTTCCCATGCTGCCTGCCTATCTAAGCCCTGTGACAGAAATCACACCCGGAAAAACCGTCATTGCTCTGGACGCGGGGGGAACCAATCTCCGCTCGGCCCTTATGAGATTCGATGAAAACGGTAAAGCCATTGAGGAAGAAAGCATTAAAGCGCCAATGCCCGGGACAAAAGATCCCATTGGCGCGGATGCTTTTTTTGACGAGATTGCCGCCGTAACTGCGCCTCTTCTTGAAAAGGCCGGAAATAAAGTGGAAGGAATCGGGTTTTGTTTTTCCTATGCAATAGAAATGACCGCGGACGCGGACGCAATCCTTTTGGCCTTTAGCAAGGAAGTTAATTGTCCTGAGATGATTGGAAAGACAATCGGCGTCGGACTCCGGGAAGCTTTGGCAAGGAGGAATGTAAAAGCGCCAAAGAGGATAGTTCTCCTTAACGATACTACGGCAACCCTGCTTTCAGGTTTATTGCAGCTACCCTCGCACGGCGGGCTGCGGCGGGGCGCGGATCTCTACGGCGTGGAAGCCGGGCCCATGGTTGGCTTTATTCTGGGAACTGGGATTAACACCGCCTACCCGGAGAAGAGCATACCAAAAATTGGTTTTAATTCTGCCGAAAAGCCCCAGATTGTGGTTTGTGAAACCGGTTGTTTTTCCCATCGTTATGTGGGAATTCTGGATCATGAATACGATTTAACAACCAAAGTTCCCGGTCAGTATATTCTGGAAAAGGCCGCTTCCGGCGCTTACCTTGGCCCTCTTACGCATCATATTGTCTGCCGGGCCCTTAAAGACGGACTCTTTTCCTTTAACAGAGCGGACGAATTCCTTTCCTGGCCCACAATGCATACCAAAGACCTTAACGCCTTTATGCACGAGCCTCTGGCGCGCTCGGGTCCCATAGGGGAACTTTTCGGCAAGGATGAAAGGGGCGCGCTTTCGAGTTTTGTTTTTCTCAGCTCACTTGTGACCGAGCGGGCGGCACTGCTTTCGGCGGCAGTCCTCGCCGCGCCAATGGAAAAAGCGGCGGAGGGTTTTGATCCGTTCGTGCCTTTGAGAGCCGCAGTGGAAGGAACTACCTTCATGATTTATAAGGGCATGAGAAAAGCGCTGGAATCGTATCTTCATATTATGATGAACCGGAACAAACCGCGTCCCTATGCAATCGCTCCGGTAGAGCAGGCGTCTCTTTTGGGAGCGGCAGTTGCCGCGCTTTCAAAGTGAGACTTTGTCTGGCTAACCTGCGTGTCTCTTTGCGTTTTCAGGAATAGTTTAGTTTTTCCGTTATGTTGTCTGCTTCAAATTCCGCTTCGAGAAGAATCCGGCGCTCCTCTTCAATCTCATCACGGTAATTTATTATGAGCTGCGGCGGGGAAGAGGAGAGTATTTTCTTCCACCACTTTGTCTCTTTTATGAGTTTGGCGGATATGATTTTTTCCTTTGGAATAAAAATAGTTTTCTCTTTGGGCTCTTCGCTGCCGGAATTGAAAGCCAGCGCGTCGAACCAGGTTCGGTGAGGGAAATGGTGAAAACGGAATCCCCCCGAGCCGGCTATTATGAGTCCCCAGATAGAATTCCATTCCTTGCTGTCAAATTCTTTCCAGCCTGATATGTACCTGCCAAGACCCTTGGCCAGAACTGTTTCTCCGGTTTTTTCCTCGTACTCCCGCCAAAAGTCGTCGGGGTTACTGGCAGTTTTGCGATTGTTAAGCGTAATTTACTCCTGAGCTATTTTAAACCGGTTTTCTGGTATCATCAAGCGATGCCGCTTTCTTGCTTGAGGTTTTTTCCGTCGAGGCAAAAGCGCCATTATAAACTGTATTTCTGTTTTCTCCGCTGCTTTTGACCAGAGGGCAAAGACTGGAAAAGTAACTGCCGCCTAATAACCCGCTTTCCAGAAGAGCGCCGATAAGAGCGCCGGCGCACGCGCTGATTACTCCTGATGCGAGGCCTTTTAGAAAAGATTTTTTGTCAGCTTTTCCAAGCAGAGAGACGAATTCGTCCGCCATTGACAGGGCAAGAGCAGGATCTTCCGCCTGAGACACCGAACTGCTTATGATTATGAGGGATTCATTCATTGATTTCTCCAGGGTTATTCTCAGCGCTTTGGCGAGACATGAGATTAATACCGCTCTGTTTCCGCTCATAAGAATGGGGATTATTTTGGTTTTTGGCAGACAATATTTTACAAAAGGAAGCATTACTTCCAGAGAGTGTTCAGACAGATGGGGAATATCGTTAACTTCGATCATGGTGGAACAGGACGCTAGTTCCTGGTTCATGGATTGATCCACCAGTATCTCACCCAGCGGGGTTTCGAAGGAGGCGGATTCCGAAAGGAAAATACCTTCTTCCCGTGAATGATGATGGGTGCCAAGAAGCAAGACTCTGCTGATGGAGTCTTGGGTCTTCACCACACCGGTTCGCCTGGATTTCTTACCGGCCTCTTTTTCTTTCCCCTGGATTGCAGAAAAAGCTTTAGCCGTTATACTTCCTGTAAGATCCCATGCCCCGTGAGGTGCGATTATGGCTTTCCCGCCGCTTACGAAGTCCGATTTATCCAAGTCCCATGAAGCAAATATAGAGGTAATGACTTCCGGGTTGTCAGGGTAAAATATTCCGTTTACGACAGGGGAACGCTTCTTTCTTGCCAGTATATTATGCAGAGATCCATGAGCCGACAGTTTGTTTTCTCCCATAATTCAAATTTAAGAATATCGGGAGAACTCTGCAAGGTTTTTTGTGATTATTTATTCGTGTTAAGGGTTGTTGATTATGGAAAGGTAAAAACGAGCCTTATCCGCACGAATATAAATCATGTGGAATGGGGCCCGTTTTTTCAGGTTCTAATTTCAGTAATAAGTTTCAAATTTTACGGAACGTATTGCAATCGGATTGTCGTTAGGGCGGCCTTCTTCATCAGCCTCCTGCCTGGCAATGGTGTCCACCGCTTCAATGCCCTCGAAAACCTGGCCGAATACGGTGTATCGATTATCAAGGTATGCCCGGCCGCCTACTTCCCTGTATTTATCTTCCACGTTGAGGGGAAGGGCGCTCAGATCGAGGTATTCCGGATCGATTTCCGGACTCTGAACTATGTAGATTTGGTTTCCGTTGGTATTTGGTCCCGCGTTGCCCATGCACAAGGCGCCGCGGAAATTATACAGATCGCGGCTGAATTCGTCTTCAAACATTGGTCCAAAGCTGCTCAATTCGAATATCGGTGTCATATCAAGCGAGCCGCACTGGATCATGAAGTTGTCAAATACTCTCAGGAAGGGCATGTTATTGTAGAAGCCCAATTTAGCGAGAACTTTAAAGTTATGAACCGTTTTTGGCACCTGATCGGGGAAAAGGCGCAGCTTGATGACCCCGGCGTCAGTTTCCATTACGCAAATTTCTTCGCCGCTATTGGGCATTTGAAACTGCACCAGCTCGGCGGGAGATACATCTATACCCGAATCTCTCCAGACAACTCCCCATGCCTTCCAGTCATTTGCGCCTCTGCCGGTTTTTGCGAGGCCGAGATAATCTGTATGCTCAATTAACCTGCCGTAATTATCTGTTCCGACAAATTTGAATCTCGCGATTGCTCTGAAATTGTTAAAAGCGTCTGCCTGCAGAACTGAATAAAGCTTTTCTATATCCGCAGAAACGAGATTAAGGGATCTATATTGGAGGATTTTCTTATAATATAATTCTACCTCATTGCTTGTTAATGAGTTTTCGGCAAGCAGAGGATAGATTACTTCAGGATTTCTGTAATTTCTAACGAAAAAATCGAAGAAATGAGAAATTTCCGCTTTGTCGCCGCTATGAGGCCTGAACTGATGGGCCTGAGTTTCACCGGCAAAATTCTTTTTTTCCGGATAATTCTGCGCGAACAATCCCTGCGCGGCAAAAACCAGAATCAACACCAAAAACATAAATACAAAACGTTTTGCTTTCATGTTTCTCTCCTTATATTTTTTTGGATTGGGGAATGTAGAATAACATTATAAGTATTGGGTGTCAAGGAAAGAATACCTCACTTGCCGCCGGCAAGTGACTTTGTTACCCGGCATTCTTCCAGTTCCCGGAGTCGGGCGGATTCAACTTTGATATGAAGATTTTTTTCCTGTGTGGGAATCACCAGCCCTTTGGGACCGTTTTTCGCCCGGCGCAGGTATTTAACCGGGGTATAAAAAAGGTCTCCCTCAGCGGAATTTCGCGCCTTTGAGTAGAATATTGCCAAATTTCCCGCGTCCAGGAGTATATCCAGCGGTACAGTTTTGCCCGCCCTGTGCTTTATGAACACATATGCGCCCGGATAATCCCTAACGTGAAGCCAGAGATCGTTGCCTTTGACGTATTTCCTTAAAAGCGCGTCGTTTTCCGCCGCGTCCCGTCCTACAATGATGAGCCAGTCCTTACGGCGGAAGGTGAGTCCCGGTCTTTTTTGGTCTTCCCGCTTCGTTGCCGGCTGCTTCTTCCCGCCTGAATTAAGCAGTTTGTGGAGAATAAGGGGATTTGTTTCAGCAAGGAGTTTTTCAAGGGTGTCTTTCAGGCGGTACTGTTCACGCTCGCCCTCGCTAATCTGGAGCCGGATCTCAGCCAGCCCGCTTTTGGCCTTTCTGTACTGTTCGTAGTAATCTTCAGCGGATGCCGCAAGGCTTTTTCGCGGCTCCAGTTTGATTCTGACGGTTTCGGCGGGGCCCGCTGCTTCGGAAACTTCGTCCAACGAACCTTCGGTTCGAGGGTTTGTTGAAATTTCAATCCATTCCGCGCCGGGTTTAACGAGGCCAATATTGGAGAGGATAATATCGCCGTATTCCCTGAAGCGATCAGCTTTTGAGAAATCGGCTTCCTTTTCCCTGAGTTTCTTAAGCGATAATGAAATGCGATCGATGCTGCCCTCAAATTTCCGTCTTGCTTCCTCACGCAAAGTCTCAAGCGAAAGAGCGCCCCCCTCCGAACGGTAAAACGCGTCAATTTTTTGATTGAAAGAAGCTTCAGGGGGAAGACTGTCAAGCAGTTCCTCTGAAAATGCCCTTATGTTGTATTCCCTTTCAGTTTTTGGCGAGGCCGGTTCAGGAGAGTAAAGCCCTCCTGTAACTTCTCCCTTTTTGGGGAGGCGGCGCATTGCGTCAAGTATCTTTCCCTCCGTATCGGTGACGATAACATTGGCCGCGTTTGACCATAGCCTCAGGTAAATGTAAAAACGATTCTCTCCCAGCCGGACAATCAGGCGGATTATCCTGTCGTGCCCCAGCTGCGAGGCCTCTTCAATTCTGCCGTTGACAATTCTGGAATTGAGGAACTCCGCGAAGCGCAGCGGTCTTTCCCTTTTGGGTGTGGATAAAAAAGTCTCGTGAAGGCGGCAGGCGTTCGGGCTTAGTGAAACCAAAAGGTTTTTTGCGCCGCTTTTTCCATAAAGCCTGAAGGAAAGCACATCGTAGGTGCTTTGAACGGTTTTCTGAATCTGCATGCCCGGCAGGTCAAGTTCTTCAAGAATAAGGTCTATTTCTTTCCAGTTAAGGGACATGGGTAATTATATCACAGTGAAACGGTTAACGGCAGCGCCGGGAAAGCAGATGAAAACTATTCTTGCAATTATGGTATCGTAATACTATAATTTCTGGTATCATGATACCAGAATTGCAAGAAGGCGTTTATGAAATATTATGAACGGATTTTGGGCGCTTACCTTGAAAAGACCATAAAGACAAGGCCTCTGGTTTATCTTAACGGTCCCAGACAAACCGGAAAGTCAACCTTCGTCCGGAATTTCAAGGACGACGCCAACTATGTTAGTTTTGATTCTCCGGTAAACCTTGCCGCCGCGAAGGCCGATCCGGCGGAGTTTATCAGAGCCTTCCCAACCGGGAAACCTAACATCATTGATGAGGTTCAGATGGCTCCGGAAATTTATCCGTATCTCAAGATGGCTGTTGATGAGAAGCGAAGCAAGGGTAAGGGGGCAGGGCTCTACATCCTCACAGGTTCCGCAAATTTATTGGCATTACCCAGACTTTCGGAAGCTCTTGTAGGGAGAATGTCCGTCCTGACGCTTCTCCCGTTTTCTTCCAGTGAATACAAACGGACAGGGGTCAATTTCATTGAAAAACTCTTTCTTGATAAAATGGAATACCGCCGTTACGGGAAATATGATTTAACAAAAATAATAACCAACGCTACCTTCCCGGAACCTGCGCTGAATTCCGCCATTGATCGCAGCCAGTGGTTTGACGACTACCTTAACACTTTGCTCCTGCGGGACATTCGCGTTGTTGCCGACATACGGAACCCTTCCAAAGCAATTATGCTTCTTTCTATCCTGGCCTTGCGGGCGGGCGGGCTTCTCAATAACAGTCTGGCGGCCCAGGAAACCGGTCTGGACATCAAAACCTACGAGCGGTATAAAGCCGCGGCAATCAACACATTTGTCATTTTTGAAGTGAACGCCTGGTCAAAACCAAGCCGCCTTAACAAGCGTTTCACCAAATCTCCTAAGCTTTACTTTACCGATACAGGCCTTCTGACCTATCTGCTCAGGCGGGATCTTGTTGACATATTCAATACCGACAGGATCACTATGGGACACCTTTTTGAAAACTTCATTGCCTGTGAAATTATGAAGAACGCCTCTTCTTTTCCCGGGCTGACGGTGTCTCATTTCAGAACCTCAGATCAGAAGGAAGTGGATTTTGTCATTGAAAAAAAAGACGGTGTTGTCGGCATTGAGGTGAAGCTTGATTCAGAGCCGGACAATCACGACTTTGCGGGGTTGAAACTTCTGCGGGAAGCGGTTAGAGAACGTTTCAGAAAGGGGATTGTTGTTTATCCGGGAACGGAACTTGTTCCCTTTGGAGAGGATCTCTGGGCGGTTCCGGTTTCTTATTTATGGGAAAAGAATTAGCTGGAAAACGGTACGACTGGCAGATCTTTTCCATACCGGATATGATATGTCATGCGTTTTCGGGGGGTTCTTTTTTTTGCCTTTTTCTTTGCCGCCGTTAATTGCGTCCAGGCAAATCCCGGGATAAAGGGCGATTTCCGAAATCAGGCTGCTGTGCTGGCTGCTTCTCTTGATGACAACGCTCTTGCCGCTCAGATTATTCTTACCGGTATTGACGGGAAGGCGGCGCTTTCTCCGTTTATGAGTTCACTTCTGGAAAGGATCCCTGCCGGAGGGATCATGTTTTTCAAATATAATCTTGATTCTCCAAAGGCGGATGTGAAGAAACTGCTTTCCGGGGCATCTGCCGCTGTGACCGCCAGGACAGGTATTCCTCCTTTTATGGCGGTTGATCATGAAGGTGGCCTTGTACACCGTTTCGGGCCGGGTGTGGAAAGAATGCCTTCGGCGCTTTCCTTTTGGAGAATTGCCCAAAGAGAAGGATGGAGCGCTGCCATTGCCGGTGCGGAAACAACGTACCGCCGTTCGGCGGCGGAGATCAGTGAGCTGGGAATTAACATGGTTCTAGGCCCGGTGGCGGAGATTCTTGATGACGATAATCGCCGTTTCCTGGAGACCCGCTCTTACGGCCCGGATCCGTATTTTACCCAAGCGGCGGCGGCGGCTTATATCAGAAGCATGGAAGCAAACGGTATTGCCAGCGCGGTGAAACATTTTCCGGGTAATACCGCCGCCGATCCGCATAACAGCCTTTCCAGCATTAATGCCGACAAAGCCGCTCTGAACAGAATGGTAAAACCTTTCGCCGGCCTCATCAGGGAGCTTGAGCCGCCGCTTCTGATGCTTTCCCATGTGATGGTTCCCGCTCTGGACAGCCAAAGAAACGCAAGCCTTTCCCGCAGTGTAATTGAAGACTGGCTGCGGGGTGAACTTGGCTTTAAGGGCATTGTCCTTGCCGATGATTTTTCCATGGGCGCTGTGACTTCCCGGGGGCTCAGCCCGGCCGCCGCCGCGGTTGAAGCCCTCAATGCGGGAGTGGACATGATCATGGTTTGGCCGAAAGATCTGTCCTCAGTTCATACTTCCATTCTGAATGCATTGAAGGATGGGCGGCTTTCAAAAGAACGGCTTCGTGAGGCGGCTGCTCGGATTATAGCGGAGAAATTGCGTTATGGGATCGTTGCTCTTCCGGAATGAAGCCTGCCTTGTGATTAATAAACTCCCCGGTGAATCTTCCGAATTTCCGCGAATAGAAGCGGCCGCAGCAGCCAAATACTTTCCTGTTCACAGACTGGATACGCCGGTGTCGGGATGCCTGCTTATGGCCAAAGACGCCGCTTCGGCTGCGTTTCTTGGCGGGGCTTTCGCGTGTCAGAACGGTAAAGTGGAAAAGCGTTACTGGGCGATTGTTGAAAAGCCCGCGAAAGAAACAAACACACCGCCGGAAGAAGAAATACTTGTCCACTGGATAAGTGAAGACAGGAAGGCGAATAAATCTTACGCGTTCACTTTTGCCGAGGCCTCCGCTAAAGGGATTTTTGGGAACAAAGCCCATCATTCCGAAAAAAGGCTGACCCGGCCAAAGAAAGCGGCGCTTCGTTACAAGTTTATCGGGGAAGGAGCGCGTTACCTCTTTATGGAAATAGAGCTTATTACAGGGCGGCATCACCAAATACGCTCACAGCTCGCCGCCCTTGGGCTTCACATAAAAGGAGACCTTAAATACGGAGCGCGGAGAAGCGAAAAAACCGGAGGCATAAGACTCCACGCATGGGAGCTGGTCTTTCCCAATCCACTGAATCCGGCTGAGACTATACATGTGCAAGCCGAGCCTCCTGTTATGGACGCTCTCTGGATGGCTTTTATTGAGCAGAAAGAACAGCCCGCCAATAATTAGCTTAAGGTTAATTGAGCCGTTTTAACATTTCATTTTCGCGGAAGTTCCTTCAAAAAATCCAGCAGCGGTGTTGCCCAGTTTTCACTCGTCTCTCCCTTGTTAAGGAAGCGCCGGTAAAGAGTAACAATGTGCTCCCGGATTAAACCAGAGTCTGCTTTTGAAACTTCGCTTATTGAAGGTTCATTGCCGGGGATGTCTCTTCCCTCGATTTTCTCAAACAGAAAGGATGCAAAGCTTTCCGCTTCATTAGGCGGGAAAAGCCTTGGGTCAAATCTGGTCATGGCGTACATGGCGGCCGGTATGCAGTTCACGCTGTGCTGCTTTACATATAGCACCGCTTCGGTAATGACCAGAGCGCCCATGCGCAGTTCCTCGACCTGTGAGCTGAGGATGTCCCCAAGGTTTTTCGCTATATCCCTGAAGAGGGTGTAAGTGCGTATTACTACCATTACGTGGAGGCTGGGTACGCACATCAGGTGGGGGTCTATGGCGTGGATTAAAAGGAACTTTGGGGTTTTGATGTAAAAAGGCCGCTTTGTGGTGGATAGGTTTTTTCTGTAAACCTCCGCCGCGTGCGCGTAAAGGCCGCCCATTGTTTCTATAAAGCTCCGCACCGGCTCAAGAGCCCGCCGATCGTAATTTTTTAGCAGAAAACTCAATGTCCGTACCCAAAAGGCCACAAAGTCCAGGTAAATTTTCACCTTGCCGGGCAGGAAGGGGATTTTGTCGTCCAGGATGTGATCCACTTTTGTTACAGGAGTCTTGCCGGGCAAAAGTGCGCAGCGGTATTGAAACAGAAAAAAGTTCCTCAGAATTGACGCAATGCATCGCAAAGCAGTTACCCTGAGGTAAGGTCTGCCCAAAACTCTTATAAAAGCCAGAGGGAAGGATTCATCAGAAATCTTCTGTGTGATATGTTTGGCGCTATCCTCAGCATTAATGTTTTTTATCATGTAAATAAAACCTATCACAATAGCGAGTTTGTGTCGATTCT
>Ga0209755_10005285_pt1 | contig 14750 bp, 11 predicted proteins | sample TergutCo191P1_FD_187301 | JGI IMG/M metagenome (GOLD analysis project Ga0209755, IMG submission 187301) | Cornitermes sp. P1 segment gut microbial communities from Petit-Saut dam, French Guiana - Co191P1 (SPAdes) (version 2) | ecosystem: Host-associated > Arthropoda: Insects > Digestive system... | reverse complement strand
ACTATATGGTCTTGCCATTCTTCTACCTTTATCCTAGCTAATCCCTTAGTTATACCTTCTTTCGCTCTTTGAGGAAACCTTTTTTGGGTTAGCTATAGGCTAAGCGTACTTACCTAAAATAAGTATTGGCGCTATGCACGCGAATATTGTAGACCTCTTTACCTAAAAGCAAAATACCTCTTCACGAGGAATATCAATAGATCTCTTGCATAACCAATTTATGGTAGGGAATTTTTAGGAGAAACGTAGATGAGCACCACAGAATACTTGAGGTATTTGAGGAGCATAAGCAAGTTTCGACGCAAAATCAGAAAGCAGGTTATGCAAGAGATCTAATCTAGTTTTTGTAATTACTCAAGTCTAATATTACCTTATCAATGTACCTCTCACTTGCATTCTTAACAACGAATTTCACACCATTTTTGTACTTAACAACTTCACCTACAGAAGGTACCTTGCCAGTAACTGAAAGAATTAACCCACCAAGTGTGGCATAGTCCTCCTCAGGGCTACGCAATTCTATTTTTAGATTTTCCTCTATGTCTTTTATCAGAGTTCTAGCTGATATCTCAAACTTACTCTGAGATAACTTTACAATTGCATACTCAGAAGGTTCACTTCCGCTGTTAATATTTGATACCAATTCTTCCACAAGATCAGTTACTGAAATTAAGCCATCAGTTCCACCATATTCATCTAACACAACAGCCAAATACGATCTGGAAGATCTCATCTTGATGAAAAGGCTGGTAGTCCTCATCGAGGGCGGTACGAATATTACGTTTTGTACAAGTTCCCTTAGGCTAAAACCTTCGTCTTCGTTTAGGATAACATCTTTTACATAGAAAAAACCTATCATGTTATCAAAATCGTTTTTGTAAATTAGCACCTTAGTGTGGCGAATATTTTTTATTTTCTTCATTACCTCGTGTTTACTCGATTCAATATCCACTGCACATATTTCTGTACGTGGAGTCATCACATCAGTTATATTGCAGTCATGGAATTTTATTAGACCGTTGAATATATTAAGATCCGGTAAATCCTTCATTAATGCTTCAGTTGCGCACTCTCTCAGCATACGAGCCTTTTTGAAAAGAAACAAAAAAATTCTGTACGCTACTCGCTTTATAAAAGTTCCTTTTTTACTCAACTTGCTTCCTACTAATGGTAAAAATATTTTTGGATCAGGTTTACCAAGAAAACTGTTGTTAAATGTTTAATAAGCATGTGAATAATGTCAAATTAATTTGTGGATTATCTGTTGATACCGGATACTAACAATTGATCAACAACTTTTTCACTGGTGTACACATAATTATGTAACAGCGTACAATGGGAAAACCTTTTCCATAAGGGAAGATTACTAACAATCTGAACATCCTACTTATACACACAAGTTACTACAGAAAATCAATAACATATAAAAGTTACTAACATACTTATCCACAAGCCAGGCGATAAGAATCTTCATAGAATTTTAAGTTAATAACAGACTATTGATAAAACTATTACTACTATTATACTTTACTATATGAAAGAAGACAGATCAATTAAACTAGGAAACAGTAAAACAATAGTAGCAAGAACCATAAGTGAGGGCAGGCAGGGTAAGGAGACACCAATTTGGCTAATGCGCCAGGCAGGTAGATCTCTCCCTGAGTACCGCGAAGCGGTAAAAAACGTGAGTAATTTTATAGAGATGTGTTATAGCACAGATTTGGTGGTAGAGCTGACACTGCAACCAATTGCAAGATTTAACATGGATGCAGCGATAATCTTCTCTGACATTCTAATAGTGGCTGATGCCTTGGGTTGTGATGTAAACTTCATGCGCGGTGTAGGTCCGGTGATAAAGCCAGTGGAAGATCTTAAAGAGCTGGGAAGTCCACAAGAAATTGAAGCTAAGACCCTGCCAATTCTAAACGCTATAAAGGGGGTAAGAAGTTGTTTACCGGAGAAAAAGTCTCTCATAGGGTTTGCTGGAGGTCCGTGGACAGTTGCTTCGTACATCATAGAAGGTGGAAGCAGCAAAACTTTTTCTAAAGTGCTGAATTTCTGTCCCTCAGGCTTGGAGAAAATAATCAAGCGGATAACGGAGGCAACAATCGTCTATCTGATTAAGCAAATAGAGTTTGGAGCAGATGTTGTACAGTTGTTTGACAGTAATGCCGGAGCGTTATCGAAAGAACTATTTAAGAAATACGTTATTGAGCCAACAGAGAAGATTACCTTAGCGATAAAGGATAGGTTCCCAGATTTTCCAATAATAGGTTTTCCAAGATCTGCCGGAAGTTTCTATAAGGATTACTGTGACCAAACGGGTGTATCCGCAGTGAGTATAGATTATGACATTCCAATAGAATGGGCAAAAGAAAACCTAAAGGTCCCTCTGCAAGGGAACCTCAATCCTAGTCTTTTGGCGTATAACAAAATTAAAGCAATTGAAGAAGCAAAGCGTATAATAGATTGCTTTAGGGATTTACCTTTCATATTTAATCTCGGACATGGAGTGCTTCCTGACACTCCAGTTGAAAATATCGCTGCATTAGTAGACTTAGTGAAGAGCTACTAATGCAATAGACTTCTCACACATAAGCAGAGAAAGGCAATTATTTTTGGTGTTTTTTATAACGCTGCGTGCTCTTAAACTGCTTTAGCTATAAATACTAAGAAATTTACCAAACGAGAAAAAAAGGCAAAAGAAACCCCGTCGGTATTTATTTTTAGTATTGGCGTTTTTATGCCTTAAACGCTGCAATTTAGCTGCTTTTAAATGCAAATAACCAAAACTGTAAACGTTAAGAAATTCACTGAGCGGGAAAAAAGGCAAAAAAACTCTAAGGCAGCTAGTATTCAAATTCTCCCTTGTCTATTTGACGTTCTATACTGTCTTAAGCGACTTATAAGCGCGTTTCAGCTTGAAAACCAGAAGTTTTAAAAAGACATAAGGTGCACATAGTGCAAAAATTTAAACAATGAGACGCCAAATACCCTAAGTTTTTTGTCATTAATCCACTGCAGAGATTGCGAAGATAAATAAATAGCTTCACTACTATGATAAGGGTAATGGCGAAGGCTGTCAAGTAGTTTTTTTGTTTCTGTTGAATGACGGCTAGGGCTTGCTCTCGAATTACAACTTGTATAACTGTATTATCGTCACACCTAAGTTGCTTTAATAAATTTTGATTGAAAAATAGTTTCTCTATATTATATAAATGCTACTTTAGAGTAATCAAAATGGAAGACAATAAATATAGCTTAGGTTTAAGGATTATTCATTGGTTGATGGCTATTTTTATTATTGGTATGCTCTGCTCTGGGTTTTATATGAAAAGCTTACCGGTTAGCAACGAAATTAAGTTCAGCATATACGCTATTCACAAGGCTTGCGGAGTCACTGTTTTTGGATTGGTCGTAATACGCATATTTTTTCGCGCCTTTACTCGCGTTCCGCCACTTCCAGCAAGTTTTTCTCGGCTTATAATCAATGCGAGTAAAGCAGTACACTTTGGTTTATATTCTTTGATGATACTAATGCCATTATCTGGTTATGTCATGTCTTCTGCCTCTGGTAGGGGGATCAAATATTTTTTTCATATCCCTTTGTTGATCAGTAAAAACAAAGGGCTAGCCAGTGCCGCCAATGGGCTACATTCAATACTTGCGTACTTTATAATATTCTTTATAGTCTTGCATATACTTGCTGCTTTAAAACACACATTGATAGATAAGCAAAACATTTTTAAACGCATTATATAGATTATATGTTGAGCAATCTCTGGAAAAAAGGAACGGATTTTCTTGGTAGCGAATTTGCAATAATGGGTGGTGCTATGAGCTGGGTTTCAGAAAGAAGCTTGGTTTCAGCAATCTCAAACGCTGGTGGTTTCGGCGTAATTGCATGTGGTGCCATGTTTCCAGACTTACTGAAAAAAGAAATCACAGAGACACAAAAACTAACTGATAAGCCATTTGGCGTCAATCTAATCACTATGCACCCAAACTTGAGTGAGTTGATAGATGTATGTATTGAAGCAAAAGTAAGCCACATAGTTCTTGCAGGTGGGTTACCGACAAAACCTAGCATAGAAAAAATCAAGAATGTGGGCACTAAAGTTATGTGTTTTGCACCATCATTAAGCCTTGCGAAAAGGTTAGTAAAAATAGGGGTAGATGCATTAATAATAGAAGGAATGGAAGCAGGTGGGCATATAGGTCCAGTTAGCACTTCTGTTCTCGCACAAGAGATATTGCCTTACTTTAAAAATGAGCAAACACCAGTGTTTGTTGCAGGTGGAATAGGAAGGGGCGAAATGATAGTGAATTACCTAGAAATGGGAGCAAGTGGCTGTCAAATAGGTACATTATTCGTCTGCACAAATGAGTCGATTGCCCACAAAAATTTTAAGGAGGTATTTATTAAATCAGCTACGCGTAACGCGGTTTCTTCTGTACAAATAAGTGCTGATTTTCCTGTAATTCCAGTAAGAGCCATAGCTAACAAAGCGAGCGATGACTTTGTGAAGCACCAAAGAGAAGTTATTGATAAGTACCAAAAGGGACAGATTTCAAAAGAAGATGGGCAGCTTGAAATAGAAAAGTTCTGGGCTGGAGCCTTAAGAAGAGCGGTGATTGAAGGAGATGTTGAAACGGGATCTTTAATGGCCGGTCAAAGTGTTGGCATGGTTGATAGGGAAAGACCCGTAAAAGAAGTGATAGATATGTTAATTCAACAGGCAAACGATTATATCGAAAACAAATCCGTAGAAGTGGAAAACTCAATCATTAGCAAAGCAAATATCAACCAATAAGCAAATCGCCGTAATCGTCCATAATAGGGCATAATCGCCCTGTTTTAATGTAAAATTAATGCTGATGAGGTATCTATACATTTTGTTATGTATGGAGGAATGCTATGCGAAGTCTTTTAAAAAAGCCTGAAAGTGTGTACGACATTATATTCAAAACAGTAACGGAAAATCGAGAAGCTGTGCTAGACAGTGCCAGGACATGCAAACAGTTGTTCAAGCAAAAAGATAATCCTGCTGATCCTAATGTGTTATTTGAATTAGGAGAAGTACTGAGAGCACGACAAGATGAGGAAGCTCTCGCAAAGCATATAGACCCGTCCAAGCAAAAAAATGGTCCTAAAACACCAGATGAATTAAAAGGACCACTGAAAACAAAAAAAGAAGATTATAAGTGTTATATCGAGGACTTTCTTCCAGCGTTACTACAAGAAATAATACAATCACAAGAATTAGGACTAGAAAAAATAGGGCAAGTATTAAGAATAACTTCAGGTATTGTTAAGCAGAGTAGCGAAGAGAAATATGAGCATTATATCCAATTTCTTGACACGTTGCTAGGCAAAATAATAGGGTTGAGCAAATTATGCAAAGATAAAAATGAGAAAAAAGAAAAATTACAGGAAATAGGAAAAATAATTTCAGAAATTATTAGCGGAAGCAACTATCAAATCGATCTTAGAAATAGTAGAATAGGCGGACAAGATGACGCAGGTACTCCCCCACCCAGTGACGGTCCAGGTAGTAGAGCAAGTTCACCTGTGCCGAGTGAGAAAAGCCCACTACCATCACCAGTAAGTAGCAGAAGGGGCAGTATAAGCTCAGTATCAAGCTCTGTTGGAGGAGATGATGATCCACAAAAAGAAGAAACTGAGAGTCAAATGCGACCAAAGCAGGATCCAGAAGAAAAGCCAAAGAAGCAAGAAAATGAAAACCCAGATGGTCAAGCAAATCCAATCGGTAATGGTAATCCACAAAAAAGAAATGAGGATCAACCGCAACCACCAAAGCAGCCTGCAAAAGAAGAGCAAAATACGCAAGAAAATAAAAACTCAGAGCCTACAAAGCAACCCAATAACAGAAATTTTCGCATTGCACTTGCAACAGGGTGTGCTTTTTCAGCAATAGGATGTCTTATCGCAGGAGTAGTAACTTTGGGGATGGTAGGGGCAGGATTGTTGGTTATGTCTGTAGTGCTTGCTATAGCAGCAGCAGTTACACGATATTTAACCCCTCCTTCAAGTGAATTAACATCCACCGATTTGAGTCCTCTTCTTGATGATGGTAAACAGCGGTAAAAATTAAATATATGTTACTCGTAGTGAACAAACAAATTCAGTTCTTGCCTGTTGATGTGAAAGTTGTTATAATCAGGTGGTGTTTAAAAGGTATTTAGTTGATGCGCATTCAATTGAATAGAGTTTTAGTTTTTATAGCCCTGTTAAGCTTCATTTTTACATCATACTCAGGCGAGGCGATTCCAGTGGGTAATGAATTAAATGATGTACAAGAAACGGTAAAAAATTTTATTTCTTCATTTTCAGTTAAGGATACCTTAGAAAATATGAGTCCTTCGACAATCATAGGATTATGCATAGCTGCAGTGATACTTGCAATATTGTTTAGGGGTCTGATCTTTTTCATGATAATGTTTGGTGTACTGGTCATGATGTTCGGTAGCACGGAAAAGGCAACTGACTACTTGAAAGAGAAGTTTAGTTTTGTAAAAGTAAAACCTGATAACGAAAAAGATAAAAATTAAGTATCACTACCTTTATTGAACGCACATGATGTTGTATGCAGCCAAAAATACCAGCAATTAACACTAAGCTTGAAAAAAAGAATAATTTAGCATTACTAGAAAGCATTGATTTAGACTTTATCCCTTACGCTTGTCATTATGATGAAGAAACCATACTAACAAAACAGGGAGAATTATTAAAAATAATCAAGTTAGAAGATTATTCCTCTGCTGATAACTACAGCGACCTTAGAACTGAAATTAGAAAAAGCATATCAAAAAATATCGATAGCTTATATTTCACCGTTTGGATTCATACTGCCCGAAAGCACAATAAACTGAGCTTAAAATGGAATAAAACTGGAGACTTTTCTGATAAGCTACATTCAACGTGGCTTAATAAACTTACAGGTAGTAGACTGCAGTATATAAACGAGTTATACGTCGTAGTATTATTTAGCGACTTTGGCGAGCATACTAATAATTCATTTTTCCTCAGTAGAATAAAAAATCAGCATAAGCTGTCTCTACAAGAAAACCATCGGGAGTTACAAAGGGTAACTGATTTAATTCAAAGTGATTTGGAGCCTTTCGGAGCTAAAAAGCTGGGCCTAAGGTTTAGTGAACGTAAAATGTATTCTGAAATGATGGAATTTCTCCATTATATTGTTGCGTTAACACACAAAGACTATCCAATATGTGAAAGAGATTTGTCGCAACATGTTAAAAACTTAAAGGTAGCTTTTGGTTTTAACACATTTCAAACAACATTTGAAAATCAACAGAAATTTGGTTCTATTTTTTGTATAAAGGAATATCGGGAAATCCCTTTAGAAAATATAGATAGGTGTTTACAACTTGACTCTGAGTTTATTATTACAGAAATAATAATATTCACTAGTAATAACAAAGCAGTCAAAGAATTCAAAAAACAAATCAATATGCTGCAAGTCAGTGAGGATAGTACCTTACTTCAAAACCCAGAAATCAAAGAAATAATAGAACTGGAAAAAACTTCTGCTATAGACTTTTGTCAACAGAAAATTATTTTCACAATTTTTGCTGACAATAGAAAGAGACTAGCCGAAAACATCAGCGATTTGTCTGCCGTAATGTCGTTAGTCGGTTTGATGATGTTTAGAGCTGATCTACATATGGAAGGTCATTTTTGGGCACAACTTCCAGGCAATTTTACTTTTGTTGCACAACCGAAAAATATATTAAAAAAATATGCCTGCAGCTTTGCTATGCTACATGATTTTACATCAGGTACGTTAAAAGGAGGAAGGTGGAAAGAAGCAGTAACAGTCTTTTTTTCAAAAAAAGGAAGCCCTTACTTTTTTAATTTTCATGGAAAGAAAAACAATGGTCATACTACGATACTTGGCGCTCCGAATTCAGGCAGAACTTCCCTGATTAACTTCCTGTTGTCAGAGTCAAGAAAATTTGATCCTAGAATTATCATATTAGACAACACTGGAAAGTCAATAATTTTTACTAAAGCGGTGAGCGGTAAATATTACATAATTGATCCAAAATATAAAGATAAAAGCTTGAAATTTAATCCACTAAACATTGAAAATAGTGCTTCCAATCGCAATATGCTAGTTGAACTGATCAAAAGAATGGTGGCTGATATAAACTCGGTGGATGTGGAAGAGAAGATAAAAAAAATTGTAGATTCTATATTTGCTATACCAAGGGAGTCGCGTTCTATTTCACAAATTTCTGAAGTGCTCTTACTCCTTGGAGGCAAGATAAGTAAATGGTGCAATGATGGTGAGTTTGCTTATTTATTTCAAGATGGTGATGAGTCAGACATTGATTGGGAAATGAGAACTATATCCCTCAACACAGCAAACCTTACAAAACGAAAGGAATGTATGTCCGTGATACTTTACTATTTCTTATACTCTTTTGAAGCAAAATGTGATGGCTCGCCTGCAATACTCGTTTTGGATGAAGCATGGGAAATAAGTAATATTTTTCCCACAGAGAAAGAGTTTGATAACTGGATGCACAGGATGACAAAATTAAATGTTGTGGTAATTCTAAGTACTGAGAACTTGAACCTGGCATTTGCCAGCAAATTTACTCAATATCTGGATAAACACGTTGATACAAGGATTTTGATGCCGAACGTCAATGCAAATAGGTTATACATGAAAGCATTTTCTCTATCGAAAGAGGAACTGAACATAATCCTGCAAACACCAACGCAGGAAGGTTTATTTTTGATAAAACAGTACAAAGGACTAGTAACTTTAAATTTAGATTTGAAAGATATGCAAGAAGTACACATACTTTCAGCTAATAAAGATACTATAAAGTATATGTACGAAGCAATAAAAGAAAAAGGAGAAGAAGTTAGTAAGTGGTTACCGGTGTTTTATGAGAAGTGTAAGGCTTAACTTTTTATTTATATTCTTCTTGACATTTGGTCTTTCGTATCAGGGGTATGCTGATTGCCCGCCTTTTGTAGAAAGTAATACTGAACTTGAAGCCGGAGGCAAAAAAGGTTGGGAAGGTTTTTTAAAGATTATAAGTCTTGGCACTGCTGGAAGTTTTAAAGTTGATGAGAAATTATACAAATACATTACAGTGAAGCAGGTAAAAGATCAAGGAATCGATGGTTACTTTAATCCAAGAATTAAAGTGTGCGATTATGAAGGGAATAATTGTCATGAATTGTATAATAGAACATCTTGTCAAAAAATATATGGAACACAAGGGAGTGGTGCTGGAGTTTCTGCAGCAGTTTTCATCGATTGGGAAGGAGATAAAACGAAGGCTGCAGGAGAAATCGCCCAGGGTCTTGAATGGGACTGGGCAGACAATGTTACTGATGAAGAAAAAGTAAAATTTGCTCATTCTCCTAAAATATGCGCTTGCAGTCAAAAAGGGGCTTGTATGTCAGGAATTTCTTCATGGGGTGCTAAATTCTTTTCGGGAGCAAATATTTTCCGTCCTGGAGAAATGGCAAAAGTTTGTGACACTTGCTATCAGACAAAAGTAAAATGTGCCCCTGTACCACTTGCACCTGCTCCCCCTCCGTTCTGTAAACAACTTGCGATGTCACCTCCACAGGTTAGAATTGTCCCTATAACAAATGAAGAAAATGATTACTTTGATCCTAAGGTTAAGGTAATCATTGGTGACCTAATAGGAAAAGATGGAGAAGCTGGAGAAAAGTTAGATTTTCCCAGAAGGTACAAAAAGGATAAGGCTGGGGAGAGCTCTACTCCGGATGAAGTTAGGGAGCGTTCTATCTTAGATAGAGATGGTACTACACACTACTTTGAAACATACAGAGAAAAAAATAAACTCTGTACTGAATACCGTGGTACTGAAAAGGAGAAATCTCAAAGAAAATTGCAATTTCCTGCTCGTTGTTTTCCGGTGCCACCTGCTCCAGAGCCTGAGGTAGTGGAAGTAGTAAATGAAAATACGTTAAAAATAAAAGTAGAGATGAGCAGAGAAAATTGCATGAAACAAGCAAATGGAAGTTATAGTGATGATGGCTATTGTACTTTTAACATCAGTTTTGATGCTAGTGAAGATAGGAAAAAAATTGACCCACGGTCTTTTAGGGTGGTAAAACCGAGAATAGTTAAAAAAACAACTAAGAGTAATGACGATGAAAGTAACATCACTGATGTTATAGAAGGTATATTGAGCAATAATCCTCAGTTTAAAATTTTGGAAAAATATGGGCTTACTCCTAATATTGGAATCCAGTTTCCTGATGGTAAGGATTACAGTATAACAAATTCCACAGAAGGCAATGAAATCAAACCTACTAAGTTGGAATTAGATGATATGGGACTACCAAAAATAGAAGTGAGGTACATGAGAGTAAAGGATCAAGAAAATTCTAAAAGAAAAATGCTTTGTCTTTCTGGCTGGAGGCCAGAACCGGAAGAGTTTGTACTTAAGAAAAAAAGTAAGAAAGGAGAAACTAAGATAATATCATTAAAATCAATGGGAGTAAAGTATATTAAGTACAATACTGTTTATTCAAAGGAGTCGAATCAACTTTATTATTTCCCTTGCAACGAAACGACTGATGTTTTGGCAAAGTCACAGGACGAGCTAGATAAAATAATATTCAATAAGCGGGGATACATTTCCATTCCTGAAAAAAATACGAATAGAAACAATTGCATTGTGGAAAAGGATGACGAAATGGATACAAAACAGGATTGCAACAAATGCAAGATAGTATATAAATTAATAGATGGAAAGCGTGAAGGAGAATGTGAACAAGGTCAAGATGGTTGCATCTGCTTAGGTAAAGCATGTAGCCGCTCAACACAATACTTGAATAAGAAAAATAATAAGCCATTTTACTTAAGATATAAGGAAGTGGATTGTAAAGATAAGGATGGTGAAATACAAAAGTGCACACAATTGAAAGATCAACTGGTTAAAGCAAACAGAACAGAGGTTTTTTATGCTGATAAATTGTGTAGGCTTGATTTGAAGAATGTAGGAGAGAGAGTGTTAGAAGTAATAAAAAAACGGCTGAATAATAAGAATCCTAGCTTGCCAACAAAATTGTACAAATTTTTAGGTAATAATGATTATACAGATGACTTATCACAATACGACTATATTGAAATAGAAGCATGGGGAGGTGGTGGAGCAGGTTACTTTAGTCAATCTGGTGGCCTGGCAGGAATGCCGGGAGATTACATTAAAGTTCGATTGAAAATTGATCCTGATCATCCTATAATTAGAGTTGAAGTTGGAAAAGGAGGCGTATCCTATCAGAGTGGAAAACCAACTTTAGTAGAAATGTGCGATTTGCACAAACAAAATTGCTTACCATTAATTACTGTTGGGGGTGGGGGATATGATGCTAGGAGTTGGAAAAAGACAGAGGTCCATGCAGAAAATTTAAAGCTGAAGGAAAATATAGTAAGGAGTAGGGGATCCGCTGCTAACTTGTCCAAAAAAGACAAACAAATAGCATATATAGAAGATGGTCGAATGAAATATAAAGATGTAGAAGAATGTAGAGAAGATTATGTTGATGGGGCATATGGTGCAGGTGGTTGTATTGACAAAAGCAGAGGAACCTATAGTAGAGGCTCCCCTGGTTATGCAGAAATTAATGCTAAAAAAACTGATTACGAAGAAATTGATTATGAAAAAGTAGATAAAGAAGTGGAGGAAATAATTGATGCCCTTGTAAAAAATCCAGGTAGCGATCCTCATGTTAGCGATTTAATCAAAAAACTTTATCCAAAAATAATCGAGAAAATAAAGGATGAAATCGAAAAAGAACTGCTAGGGTCAAAGCCAAAAGATTCTAAATCTTAGCTTAAAGTGCCTGAAAACTATAGATTCTGCCTCTTACTTTAATAATTAATTAAAGTAAATCACGTATCAATTTGCTATTCAGTTTAATTGCTGTATTCTGACAAGAAGGTATAACTAACAGGAGGGTGCTTTATGTTTTTGAGTAATAAGATTTCTGAGCTAATAGAACAACAATTTAACATTAAAAACCATGACAACTATTTGGCTTACGCTATACACAAGTGGGCTGCAAGTGAAATGTCCGATTCAATAGCTCTTTGTATAACTGGCAGTGGTGACTGCAAGATAAAGTATCAAGACATTGCAAATTCATTCAACATAACAAAAGAGGAAATTGACCAGGATAATATTGAAAGTATAGGAAATAAAATAAAAAGAGAAGCTGAAAAGGAGGATAGCAAGTTTTCTGAGTTGATTTCTAGAATGGATCAATCGCTAAAAGAGCAGAGTGAAAAGTCTATTATACAAATTCTAAATTCATCTGCTGAGAAAATGTTACAGAGTTTTTGTGGGCAATGCAATAGCTCTGCAGAGGAAAGCAGTTCCCCTGAGTCTCAAGAAATCAGCACATCCTCTGCTTTACCTGAAGAGCCTACCGCAGAAGGTTTGACCAATCAAGATCCTTTTTCAACCTAATCAACCCCATATATATACTCTTTTTGTACCCACGCTTTGTGTTTTGAGGAAGATAGGAAGCACCATTTTTCACTGCATTTTTCTATTCCCATTATAACGGACTCGTCTATTTTCATAGTAATCTTACTGTCCATATTCTGTTTTTGATATCCATAAGTATCTTCTTTTATCATCGCGTAGCGCCTGTTACTGAGCAGATTACTTTTTATCCATCCGCAGTCTTCTTTTATATCACAGACCTTTTTCCAGTTTTCAAACTCTTCTATCACTTTCAGGGGTAGATTTTTGCAAGTGTATATCCATATTACAGGATAGTGAAACCCTGGTCCTGTTCTCATATTGACTTTATTTGATTTTATTGAAACAAAGTTGCTGGCAAACAAGTTAGGACTAAATAATAAAAACAATAGGATAATAGTAGATCTATTTCTGAACCAAGATCCCAGTGTCACGCACTGGGATAACGTAAGTGGTTTATTCATCATAATTCACGATTAGATTGACATAAGATAAAGAGTAAATTAAAAATTGAATAGATTTTTAATTTACAATAGATGCCCATAGAAATATTAATGCCTGCTCTTTCCCCAACAATGAGCAAAACTGGGGGAAAAATCGTGAAGTGGTGTAAAAAAGAGCAGGATAGAGTTGAAGTAGGTGATGTAATTGCTGAAATAGAGACTGATAAAGCCATAATGGAGTTCGAGTCTGTGGATGAAGGGGTTTTAGCAAAAATTCTAGTATCGGAGGGAGCAAGTGGCGTGCCTGTAAATCAACCAATAGCTCTAATGTTGGAAGAGGGAGAAGATAATAGTGCACTTGATAATTATGTTCCAGTTTCTACTACCCACGTTGGAACTAAGGAAGCACACTCTTCAACATCATCCAATTCCTCAGTGTTATCTGACCCTTCAATGTCATCCCAGTGCTTGACACTGGGATCCAGAAAAGAAGAAAATACCAAAACAACAGAAAGTAGAATAAAAATAAGCCCATTAGCCAAGAAAATAGCTCAAAATGAAAATTTGGATATAAAGCGACTAAAAGGTACCGGGCCATATGGCCGTATCATTAAAGCCGACGTATTGGAGTTGTTAGACGGTGGTGTACAAATTGGGAATCGCGAAAGATCGAGTGAAGACGTTATAGTCGAAGCAAGCAACATGCGCCAGGTGATAGCACAACGCCTGGTTGAGTCTAAACAGAATATACCGCATTTTTATTTAACTGTAGACTGCCGGGTTGATAAGCTAATATCGCTCAAAAACGAGATTAATTCAGCAGATGAAAACAATAAAGTAACAATTAATGATCTAATTATAAAAGCTGTGGCTTTCAGCATGAAGAAATTTCCTGATGTAAATTCTTCCTGGATAGGTGATAAGATACTGAGATATGCAAATATAGATATTTCAATCGCTGTAGCACTTGAAGATGGACTAGTCACCCCTATAGTAAAAAATGCTGATAAAAAAAGTATTTTATCTATATCAAAAGAAGTGAAGGATCTAGTAAACAGAGCAAGATCTGGAAAATTAAGACCTGAAGAATTTCAAGGAGGAGGGTTTACTATCTCCAACTTGGGCATGTTTGGTATAAAAACTTTCAGCGCTATAATTAACCCGCCGCAGTCTTGCATTATGGCTGTTGGTACATCCAAGAAACAGCCCATTGTTATCAATGAAAAAATAGAGATAGCAGAAATAATGATGGTAACACTTTCTGTTGATCATAGAACAGTTGATGGAGCACTCGGGGCAAAATTTTTAAACGCCTTTAAGCATTATATAGAGAATCCTCTAGCGATGCTTCTTGAGTCTGCGTAGACATTGAACTTTTTGCAAAACCATATCAGGTTATGCAAGAAGCCTGATGCAAAAGAAAAGCCTTGAGAAAGGCCAGGCACCAAAGCCACCACAACAGATAGTAAAACCGTCCTTTGAACCATCAGAGACTATTATTAAATCTTTCGAAGATATATAGTCCTTCCCATAATAGTCCAAAAGAGGTAAGATAAGGACTTATAACGCTAACCCCACTACACAAGGAATGGATAGACAACAGTGGAAAAAAGTTATAACGTCATTCAATAGAAACAAAAAAACTACTTGACAACCTTTGCCATTACCCTTATCATAGTAGTGAAGCTATTATTTATCTTCAGTCTGTGCAGATTAAATGAGAAAAAAACTTAGCATATTTGGCGTCTCATGTTTAATTTTTCGCACTATGTGCAC
>Ga0209755_10005284_pt1 | contig 14750 bp, 7 predicted proteins | sample TergutCo191P1_FD_187301 | JGI IMG/M metagenome (GOLD analysis project Ga0209755, IMG submission 187301) | Cornitermes sp. P1 segment gut microbial communities from Petit-Saut dam, French Guiana - Co191P1 (SPAdes) (version 2) | ecosystem: Host-associated > Arthropoda: Insects > Digestive system >... | reverse complement strand
TTCGGCTATCCAAAGCCCGAGAACCTCCTTTTTCCCCTCGAAATTCACCCCGAGGGCCACGTAAACGCTCTTCATGCAGCTTTTCCCGTCAACGCGGCCCCTGACCCGCAGCGCGTCCAAATACACTATCGCGTAGGATGCGTCCAGGGGCCTGTTTTGCCACTCCCGTATCTCCTCAAGGACGGCGTTCGTCACGCGGCTTATCAGATCGGGCGACACTTCAACGTTGTAAATCTCCTCCAGATGTCCGCATATCTCACGATCTGTCATTCCGCGTCCGTACATCGAGATAATCTGATCGTTGAACAGAGGCACGCGCTTTTCATGCTTCGGCACTATTATCGGCTCGAACGTCCCGGCGCGGTCGCGGGGGACGGAGATCGGGTTTTCAAGAAGCACCGTTTTTTCGCCGTGCCCGTTGCGGCTTGGTTGTCACCGGCGTTGGAGTTTTTCTCGTACCCCAGATGTTCCGTCATTTCAGCCTCCAGCGCACGCTGGAGTATCCTCCCAGTCAGCTGCTTGATTAGGCCGTCCTTGCCTACCACCTCGTCCTGGGTCAGCCCATGGAAGTCGATGGTGTCCAGCAATTGATCCAGTACGTCCTTTTCCTTTTTTTCTCGTGTCTTGGCCATCTTTTCTCCCTCGGTATTTCTACCACGTTATTGGCCATTTACACAATTTTTAGGACAGGCTCTTTCCCCAAGGCCGTAGCCTATCTACTTGGCTACATGTTTTGGATCCGTTCTCATGTCCCCACGCCTTGACAAACCATTTAGGGTTTAACGCCATTGCTGAAAGATGGTATTCTTCGGTTGGCCAGATAGCAGTTCACCTCGGTAATGATACCGTTTTCCACATCCACGGTCACTTGACCAAATACCCAGAGTCTTTCTTTTGAATCCCAATGGAATATATATTCGAATTCCTGTCTGTGGCACTTTTCTGTTATTTATCTATCTCTCAGTTTTGCATCATCCCATGCAAAATGAACAGCTAGTAATTTACCTGTAGCTGTATTTATAGCGCCACCTAAACTGTTGAATTCATCTATATCGAAAGTTAAATCCACTGGATTTTGCGCAGGAATATCCACTACATATCCCTCATCGTCAATACTGTTTCCTTGATACCATGTGGCATCACAATAAAGCTTTCGCCCATCCTTTAGGATAATAACATTCCATGCATGATCGCCTCTTTTAATACGTCTGCCCAACTGGCAATTGGAACGGACACCATTAATATGTCTTCAGGAATCGGATTGTATAGCGAGTTGACAATGATCGTTGCATCTGGCGCATTTACCTCAAGCCACGAAATGATTTCCCTGAATTCCGCCGAAAAAGTCCGCACCCCCTCTTCGAACATGTCTTCCAGTTCCAGTGACAGCGAGCCTCTCCATGCGGAAACAACATCGGGGGATCCGGCTATAATTTCCCCAGTTCCAACTAATAATGCGCCAAATCCCGATAAAATATTCCCAATACCAGTTATAACCCCGCCGATACTAAAGCTGGTTTCTTCGGTGCCGGATGCAACACTTCCAACCCCAGATATGATTTCATATATCACACCCCAAGCCCCCGATAAGACCCCGCCGGCACCCGTTATGATATTTCCAGTCCCAGACACCACTTGCAAATCAGACAGATACGCCAAGAAAGGTGTCAGGATGTTATTCCCGCCTATGTTTAATGAGATGACTCGGGCGTTCTGGAAAAGCAGCAATTCTTCGGTATCCATGCCATGCAACATCCCCAACAGGTCGGTTGTGGTGAATCCGCTTGTGGCAAAGTTGTGGTACTCATCAACATGCCCTTCTTGTTCCAGTTTCGTAAAAAAGAGGGACGTATGCCTCCCTTCGGGAGAAGTTCCATACCCTATAAGGCCATATCCAGAAGAAACGGAATCGCCTAATGCAATAAAAATATGGGGTAAGGTTTCATCAGGTAGAGAAGGTCTATAGACTGGAAACATGATTAAAGTGCCAGCTATGAGAAGTATTGACACCAAACCCGTAGCGGCAATTAATATATACCCCTGCCCCTTTGATCCTGATGCACTCATTAATCTTATTACCCCTTGATAATTCTGTACAATGTAGGCGATGCTTGTCAAGCACAAGGTTCGTATTCGCACGGAAATTATTTCCGTGCGAATACTGTGGAGAACAGGAATTAGTTTCCCGAATTCAATATGTGTCCAGACATAAATACATCCCAAAAAACAGAAAAATACACATTTTTAGCCACACCAACAACTCAATCTTCCGCCACCGAACCCGTCGCTCCCCACATCTCTCGAAGCTTCAAGGCGATGCCGATATTTTCAACCAATTCCGTAAGCAACTCCGTAAACGCCCCTAGGTTTTCCTCGATAAACGTCAGGTCCCCCCTCCTGCCTGCGGCCTCAAGCCAGGCCGCTCCCTCGGAAATCTCCTGGGCCCCCAGACTTGCGGACGAGCCTTTAAGGGCGTGGACCTGAGCGACAAATTCGGGTAAGGCTTCCACAGTCGGAGCGACTTGCAACAAGGGCAGCCTGTCTTCCGCATCCCTGCGGAACGCGGACAACGCCTGCCGGTAATTCGCCAAGGTACCGCTGATCTTGGCAATACCATTCGCAATATCAATCCCAGGAATAACCAGTTCATCGGGAATATCGGGCAGCGATTCGTCGGATGACAATTTCGATGCGGCAACATTCCCCAGAACATTGTCATTGACTCTTTCCCTTTTAGCCGCAGGAATCCACCGTTCAAGAACCTTGTCAAGTTTGGAAACATCTATGGGCTTGGCAAGAAAATCGTTGAAACCGTTTCCTATAAACATTTCCTCCATCCCGGACACGGCGTTGGCAGTCAATGCGACAATGGTAACGTTGCGAGTAATCCCTGTATCCTCTTCCCAATTCCTTATGGCCGTCGTCGTTTCAATGCCGTCCATTTCAGGCATCATGTGATCCATGAACACTATGTCGTAGTCGTGCTCTTTTACCAACGCAACGGCCTCAAGACCGCTAAGGCAGGTATCCACCTCGACCTTGTAGGGGACAAGAATGCCCTCCACCACCATTAGGTTTATGGAAATATCGTCCACCACCAACACCCGTGCATCAGGGTATGTGTACTGGATCATATCGGTGCTTTCAAAATATTTCCGCCGTTCCGCCCGACCGTTAAGCACGTTGGCTATGGATACCGACTGCACGGGCATGGAAATGAAACGTGTGTTGGGAATACGTGTCTCGACACCCCACTCCAGCATTAGGGCCACGAACGGTTTCCTGCCACCAGGGAAAGCCGCATCGGGCAGATCCATCGTCGGCTTTATTCTGTTGTAAAGGCCGTATCCGGTAAAGACGCAGCACCATTCCTCTCGAAACAACGCTTCGAGAAAAGCATTCTCGTCATTTACCTTGGTATAGGGAACATTCATGTTTTCAAGCGACCAGCACACCGACTGCACGTAGATATAGCGGCGTTCGTACACCAGCACCTTTTTTTCCGCCGGTTCTTCCACGGCCGCAAAAGGCTCTGGCGAACCGATCCCCTGGGGAAGCCATACCGTAAAGGAACTGCCCTTGCCATACTCGCTTTCCACTTCGATGCTTCCGCCCATCGCCGCGCACAGGCTTTTGACGATGGCAAGCCCCAGACCCGTGCCTTCGGTAGCCCGGTTCTTTTTTGTGTCCACCTGCACGAATTCCGCGAAAAGTTTTTTCTGGTCTTCTGGTTTGATGCCCCGACCAGTGTCGCTAACGACGATCCTAAGCCAAATCTGGTCGTCGGTCAGGTTCTCTCGTGTGATTGAAAGCCCGATATGCCCTTTGTCCGTATACTTAACCGCATTTGACAAAAGGTTTAGCAGTATCTGCCGCAGCCGCACCTCGTCGCCGATAAGATTGTTGGGAATGTTGCCATCGATATTGGTATAGAAACGGAGAGACTTTTCGACAATCCGCATTCTGATAATACTTACGACATTGTTGATAAGGGACGTAAGAAAATACTTTGCGGGAATTACCTCCAGCTTGCCAGCCTCGATCTTTGAAAAATCCAGCAAATCGTTGATAATGGTCAGAAGGTTGGCCCCCGCCTGTTTTATGTCCTGAGCATACCCCTTGGAATCGCTGGACAGTTCCTGGCGAAGTAAAAGCTCCGCCATGCCGATAATGGCGTTCATGGGGGTGCGGATTTCGTGGCTAATGGTCGAAAGGAAAGCACTCTTGGTACGACTGGCGGAAAGGGCCCGCTCTAGCGCATCCTTCAACATGGTTACGTCACTGCTAAAGGTTATGACAACGTTATCGCTGTCGCGTATGCCGCCCACCGTCAAGAAAACAGTATCGCCGTTCGCCTGTTGATCCACGAAGTCGAATTTGCCATACCCGTCCTCAAAGATTTTTTTCAAATTGCTGTTCCAACATTCCAGCGACGAAACGCCGTCGGGCTGAAACTCGGGGGTGTTGGCGTGAAAGTCTTTTTTGTATTCCTCTTTGCAGGTAAATCCGCAAAGCTCAAGGGTGCGTTTATTGCAGTCAATGCCATTGTAATCCGCGTCCCAGTATTCGATGCAAAGGGGTGCCGCGTCGAACACTTGCTGGATGCGCTGGTTCATCTCCTTCTCGCGCAATTTCATTCCCAGCTCGCGTTCCCTTTCCATGGCCGTTTTCATCGTCCCAGCCATCTTTTGAGTGCTGAACAACAATTGACCAAGCTCGTCACTCGAATGGCTACCGGCAAAATCCGCCATTTGCATATTGCCTTCCGACAGTTGGGTCACCGCATGTATGGCCCGTTTTACAGGCAACACGATAAGTCTGTTGTTAACAAATCTGCTTGCCAAAAACACAATCACGATAATCAATGCGGAAAAGCCCAGCGACATCCAGATTATCTGCCTTTCGACGGCCCGCATAGCGGTAAGGTTTTGCCCAGAAAATACAAGGCCCAGCACTTCCCCGTCCGCATCCAGAAATGGCTTGTAGAAGGCAAGGAACAGCTCGCCAGGGCGCGGCGCGATTTCCGTTTCCATGTAGAAAATTTCCCGCTCGCCCAGAACCACAGCCGCAATATGCGGCGCGATGGTAACACCGTATAACCTTTCGCCCGTCTGGGGCGACACAACGGTGGTCATTATGGAAACATCGTAGGCGAACACCGTAATTTCCGTGTTCGTCAGATGCATAAGATAATCCACGAAATCGGGTCGCCCCATATCGTAGCCGACAAACACCGTGCCGATTATCGCGTCGTTGGCGACAATGGGCACCGTCGAAATGATACCCAACGCAGACTCCCCTTCCGGCTCGATATCCGACGTGTACAGACCGTTAAGGGCGCGAGAAACGCCGCGCCGATTGGCGATGTTGTCGCCTATTTCCCCGCCGTGCTTTCTGGCCAAGACTATGCCCCGCGAGTCGGTTATCGTGACGAAGCAAGGATCCGTAAAAACGATAATATTTATGAAGAGGGCATCCAGCGTATCCAATAGGCATGGGTAGTCGCCAGTTTGCAGGGCATCCGCTATGTCCGGGGTTTGCGCGATTAGCAGGGATGCGCCCAATGTTCGCCTACGCATACGATACAAAACCGCCTCGATAGTGTTCATGGACGTTTGCATATCCATTCTGGCCGACTCGTTGACTATTTGTGTCATGCTCACCAATGCGGGAATCAAAATAACAAAAGCTGTCAAAATGATGCTGGCCAGCGAAATTAAAAATAGCTTGCTGCTAATTTTTAGCATTGTGGGCATTCTCACCTTTTTTCCATTAAATCCACGCCTGGTCAAAAACCAGAATTTCGAGACTTCTTTAAGTCAATTGAAACATATATGGTATCAACTGTCAAGACACCAGCACGGCAAATTTACTTGCCTGGCCTTTCACCCTTGATGGCGAAGCGTTAGTATTATAACCTGCGGTCGGGCAAACACCCTAGGGAAGTACCCACCTGTTCCGTTGCTGACATATACGGGAACACCGTCGCGGGATTTGGCCCAGCCAGACATAAACCGTTGCCCATAGTGGGTTACGGCCCTTGAAAGAGTCAGTGCCGGTGCCCACAATCCAAAAAACGTGACATGCCCACCATGGGTATGGCCGCTTAGAACCAGATCAACACCCGTGGTTGGCTGGCGCATGGTAATGTCGGCGTTGTGGGTAAGAAGCAAGACAAAATCATCCGCCTTGGCATTTTCGGTGGCTGCTGCAATGCTTGCGGGTGCGGGCTGGATAGTCTTAAGGTCAGCAGTGCCGGCCAGAAAAAAGTTGTCACGTATATGAACGCCGCTGTTAAACAGGGGCGTTATTCCGTGGGCCTTCATGGCGGCAAACAGATCGTCAAGGCTGTCGTGATTGCCTTCCACGCCGTAAATGCCGTCCGTGGTTTGAACCCTAGACAGTATTTCGACGGTGCGCCTGGCCATTTCAACGTTGTTGTGAAAATCGCCACCAAGAAGCAAAAGGTCGATTTCGCTTTTGTTAAGGCGGTTTACCACGCCGTTTGCCCTTCTATCGGAAATGGCGTGGGTATCGGTGATAAACGCTATGCGATAACCATCCAGGGCCAGCGGGACTTGCGGACTATAGAAAGGCACTTCCACATACTGAATTACTCTGTCCAGAGTAAACGAATGGATTACGTGAATAGCAACCACCGCGCCAGATATTGACAACAGAACCTTTTGGGCAAAAACCGAGCCAAGCATTATTTGTTCCACAAGCTATGCATTATGCCACAACAGGTGCCTTTGTGTCGATAGATTACCCCGAATTCGCCTCTATGCAGAATTTCTTGTAAAACACACCCCAGAATTCCGTCGGCGTTCCCTCGAAATCCTTAATCAGGGCGGGACCCGCCTCTGGGTGCAAGTCCCAGGCAGTTACATTGAAATCGCGGTCACGAATATAGTCCAGCAATTCTGGCACCCATTCGGCATAAGGACTTCGCTGAGGGCCTTCTGGGTTGCCTGTAATGTCACCGTAATGGCCGCATTCGCCTATGATAATCGGAAATTTCGCGGCAAGCGAAGGCGGGATATATTCATCGTATGGGGCGGGTTTCCATGGGTAGATATGGCAGTCATAGACAATGCCGTTCCCGTCCCTTTCCGACAGGGGATGCCCCTCGCAGCCTCGCATATCATAGGCCCAGTCTATTCCGCCGACAATCACCATGTTTTTTGCCCCAGCGTTTCTAACCGTGTCGATCAGGGCCTGCATACCAACCATTTCAAATTTTTCTTCGTTATTATAGCCGCCAGATCGCCATTCCTCCCAGGTTTTTGGGTAAGGCTCGTTGTAAAGCCCGAAAACAACCAATGGATGGTTCGCATACCTGCGTGCGGCATTGTCCCAAAAAGTAACACTGTTATTGTCGGGCATACAGTGCTGGTTTATATACCTTCCCCATTTGCCTTTGTTGGACCAGTGCAGATCAAACCATATATATTTCCCGCGCTCTGTCGCTATTTCTATGGCATTGTCCACCAGAAGCCGATAGTTGCTTCCGTCCGGGTCCTTTTTTTGGTCATAGGCAAACCCGTACCAGCGATCCTGGGACACGGGAAGCCGGACAATGTTCGCTTTCCATTCGTCAAAGGCCATCGCCACGCGCTCTTTGATCTGCTCGCCAGTCGCATCCCACTCAAGACCTGCACAGTTCACACCTACCAGCTTAACCCGTTCGCCGTTTCCGTTAAGAATCAAGTTGCCTTGGGTTTTGAGTGTTTTATCCAGCAGGTTTACGTTCGCCATGATTATTCTTTATTATGCCCCCATGATGAACACTCGTCAAGCGATTTTTTTTCTTATAAACAAACTGCATTTATCTTGCCTACGCTGGACTATCCTCACGCAATCGACATGCCATAACCTTACGCTTGACAATTTAGGCCGCAAGCGGTATTCTCCAGTAATAGCGGGCAAATGGCATAGTGCCAAGGACTTTGGCACTAGCCCGTGGAAAAGGGGTGATTTTCCCAAACAAAGGTGAATTTTAATCTTGCTTGGCATCATCGTTCTGCACCCCCCCCCTACACGCTAATTTTTTGCCGCTGGCAAAACCAAAAAGGAGATACGAAAGTGAATGCCTCAAAAAGAAGATCATCGATTACCGCGAAAATCATCATTATCTGCCTTGGAATCACCTTTTTAACCGCAGTCCTGCTTTCGGCCGTGTTTATCGGCAACGCAAGGGGCATTATCCAACGGCAGGCAGCAACCAATACGATAGATAATATCCACTCCCTGCGGGATCAGCTTATCTCACGTTTTAACGAATGGGGTGCATTGGTAAGTCTGACCGCGACAGGGCTACCTCCCATGATAGCCGAAACCCCCGTCGATGCTCAGACGCTGCAAAACCTATTTAGGCGCAACGTGGCAGTCCAGACCGACGCGATGCGTCTGTATGTGTCCAGCAACGTCAACTGGCTGGAACCGGACGGTTTTATCATTCTGTACCCCCATGTGGACCTTCCGGCAACTTGGGATAACACGGAGCGGCCTTGGTTTTTAACGGCAAAAGCGAATCCCCGTCGCGTCGGCTATACCGAACCCTATGTCGATGCCGCGTCGGGAACCCTTGCGATATCGGTTACGAAAAACGTGTATGACGATTTGGGCAGGGACATTGGCGTTGTAGCCGCCGACTTTGGCCTTGCCTTTATGACGGATATGCTGGATGAAAAAGTCACCTTGCCCGGGCACAGGATATTCCTGATCAACAGGGAAGGTCTTTTTATTACGCATCACGACACAAATGCCCTGTTGCGGGATGATTTCTTCAACGAATTTGGCCTCCAGCGCTACCGAAACGATGTCCTTGGAAGCCCCCATTTTTACTCCATGGACAGGGATGTTCTTATATACTCGGAACTTATTCCGCTTGTGGACTGGATTCTGGTCTCGGTTATTCCGACCTCCGTGATTTTCGCAGAAATGGACCAGTTTGTGTTTCACATGGTTCTTATAGGCATGGCGCTTTTGATCGTTGCGGGCCTGGTGTCGGTCCTGTTTACCTACAAGGAACTTACCGTTCCCATCCGCAGTATAAAAAAGGCCGCGGCTGCTTTGGTCGGCATGGACTTTACCGTGGACATCAAACAAACGGAAAACGATGAAATCGGTGATATTCAGGACGCGATGATAAAGATTCGCGACAATCTGAAACAGGGTATCGAGGACATGCGGATCACCCACGATGCCGATATGCGTATGGCGAAGGAACAGCAGGAGGCGTTCAAGGAAAGGACACACGCCATACTGGATGCCGCGCCCATGGTCTGCGCTATCTTCGACGCGGGCGGCAACATCGTGGACGTGAACAGGGAAGTAACGAACATGTTCGGAATCCCGGACACAAGCCTGTACATAAACGATTTCAACAGGTTCTTGCCGAAACACCAACCTGACGGTTCCGACTCGATCGCGAGAAGCACGGAGATGCTTAAGAAGTGTATAAGGGAAGGCAGCAACCGTTACGAGTATACCTACATGCACAGCGATGGTTCGCTGATTCCCACCGAGGAGATCGTGCATCGCATAACCATTGACGACAAGCCCCATGCCATTACCTTTAGCCGCGATCTACGCGAACATTACAAGGAAAGGGAAAGAGAAAGAATCGTACAGAGCAAAATACAGGCCATGATGGAGCAGCTTAACGAGCATGTCGAGGAACAAACCTCATCCGTTGCCGCGTCTTCATCGGCCACCGAGCAGATGATTGCAAATATCCGTTCCGTTACCGACACCCTGTCCAATAACAACAAGAACGTAAAGGAACTACAGGAAGCTTCCGTTGCCGGACACACAAGCCTTAGCGAAGTTGTCTCTGACATTCAGGAAATCGCCCGCGAATCTGAATCGCTGCTTGAAATCAACGCCGTCATGGAAAACATTGCCGGGCAAACCAACCTGCTTTCGATGAACGCGGCAATCGAGGCCGCCCGCGCGGGCGAATCGGGAAAGGGTTTCGCGGTCGTGGCTGGCGAGATACGCAAGCTTGCCGAATCGTCCAGCCAGCAGTCCAACACCATCAGCGGGGTGCTTAAAAGCATCAAGGATTCCATAGACAAGATTACCAGGTCAACGGATACCGTGCTTGGCAAATTCAACGCGATAGAAAACGGGGTAAAAACCGTGGCGAAACAGGAAGACCTTATCGTTACCGCCATGGAGGAACAGGGCCAGGGAAGCAAGCAAATCCTGAAAGCCGTAAGCAACGTGAACGAGATTACCCACCAGGTAAGGGAAGCCGCGCGGCGGATGGTGGAAACCAGCAAAGAAGCCATGCATAAAACCGACAATTCCGAAACCAAGGCTCACACCGACGAGCTTACTGGTGTCCGCAACAGGAAGTACTTTATGGATTCTGCGGAACAGGAACTGCGCTACTGCGTTGATGAGGACAGAGACTTTAACATTATCATGTTCAGCATTGACAATCTGCGGCAGATCGCCGATACCCATGGCCAAAAGACACGGGACGAAGTGCTAAAGATACTGACAATGCGTACCCGTAACAGCATTAAGCAAGGCACCCTGCTGGCCAGGTACAGCGACGACGAATTCGTAATATCGCTGCCCAATGTCTGGCATGGAACCGCCGTAAAACTTGCCGAGCAGGTTCAGAAAAAGATTAAGGACGCGCCCTTCGCGACAAGGGGGCTGAAACTTGATATAAGCGTTTCCATGGGTATCTCCAACAAGACGATTAGCAGCAAAACGCTTAGCGATATTATTGGCAATGCGGAAAAAGCTCTTGCCAACGCCAAAGCAACAGGAAGAAACAATGTTGTTTCAAGCTAGACAATTTTCGAGAGAGCCTGAATCAAGGCAAGCTACACACCTTAGGAGGTTTACATGTTTAATCGTCTGAAGTTAAAAAGTTTCAAGAGCAAAATACTAGTCCCAAGTGTCGGCATAATGATGCTAGTGTTGGTCTTGTTTGTCACGTACTCGTCCATAGCCGTAAGACGTCTTACCGATGCTCTTGCCGAGGAGAGGGCATTGATGATTTCACAAGCCACTGCCCTGCGTCTTGACGAATTGGCGGATAATTCGGCCCTGGCCGCCCAGTTGGTGGCCCAAAGCGATTTTATCGCCGATGTTGTCATAACCTATGCCGCCACCCAGGACGTGAACAGGGTTACGCTACTTGCGTACCTGGAAGGCAGAAGGCTGGAAATCGGGGCGGGCAATCTTCTGGTTCTTGACAACCAGGGGTACTGTATCATCAGGACGAACCTGCCGGATGTTTACGGGGACAACATGGCCATAGGATCGGCCAACGTTCGAGCGGCAATCCAGGGCAACACCGTGACCGCGTTTGGTGTCGGTGCGCTTGTCATTCGTATGTCCCTTTCCACCTACACGCCGATAATATCTGGCGGCGAGCAGATTGGCGTTTTTATAGCACGTATCATCATGAACGAGGATGCGTTTGTCGATATGTTCGCCGATGTGTTTGATTCGCATGTGGCAATCTACACGGGTACCGAGGTCGTCGCGACCACTCTACGCAATGCGGCCGGCAACCGCGCACTGGGCGAGGAAGCGGATCCCCGTATAGCCCAGACCGTACTTACCGAGAACAATATTTTCAGGGACCTAATGCGGATCGACGGCGAGCCGCATCATGTGTATGTCTTTCCGGTGCATAACGTGGCCGGCACCCCCATAGGCATGTTTTACATGGCGTTCTCTCACCAGCGCACGCTGAGAGCCACCGGGGTGCAGCAGCGCAACATGATTTTAATTGGGATTGTCGGTCTCGCTCTGGCGGCCTTTGTTATGTTCATGTATAGCAAAAAGTTATTGGCCCCTCTTAATCTTCTAACGCGCAACCTTTATGACATCGCAAACGGTGATGCTGATTTTAACAAACGGCTCCCGGTGATAAGCGACGACGAAATAGCCGAGGCTTCCACTTACTTCAACCAGACCATGGATGAATTCAAGAAGCTGGTTGTCTCTATAGAGGGCCATGCGGACGTGCTACAGAAAAAGGAAGAAGTAGTCAGGGAAAGGATGCAGGCCATACTGGATTCTTCGCCCCTGGTCTGTGCCCATTACGATGAAACTGGCAAGATTTTGGAGGTAAACAAGGAAGCGGAGAACATGTTCGGAATTCCCAACAAGCAGATGTTTGTTGACAACATTCAAAAATATACGCCCCGAACCCAGCCCGACGGTTCCGATTCCGCCAGCAAAAACGCGGAGTGGGCCAGGAAAGCCATGAGGGAAGGCAGCGCTCGTTTTGAGTGGACGTACCTGCACAACGACGGTTCGCCGATTCCTGTCGAAGAGATCGTGCATCGTATAAATGTTGACGGTAAGGATCATCTTTTCGTCTACAGCCGCGATTTGCGAGAGTACTACAGGGAACGTGAAAAGGAACGGGTTGTACAGGCAAAAATACAGACTATGATGGAACAGCTTAACGAGCATGTCGAGGAACAAACCTCATCCGTTACCGCGTCTTCGTCGGCTACCGAGGAAATGATTGCCAATATCCGTTCCGTTACCGACACCCTGTCCAATAACAACAAGAACGTAAAGGAACTACAGGAAGCCTCCACGGCTGGACATAACAGCCTTAGCGAAGTTATTTCCGACATTCAGGGAATTGCCCGCGAATCGGAATCGCTTCTTGAAATCAACGCCGTTATGGAAAACATTGCCGGACAGACCAATCTGCTTTCGATGAACGCGGCAATCGAAGCTGCCCGCGCGGGCGAGTCGGGAAAGGGCTTCGCGGTCGTGGCCGGTGAGATACGCAAGCTTGCCGAATCGTCCAGCCAGCAGTCCAACACCATTAGCGGGGTGCTTAAAAGCATCAAGGATTCTATCGACAAGATTACCAGGTCAACGGATACCGTGCTTGGCAAATTCAGCGCGATAGAAAACGGGGTAAAAACCGTGGCGAGACAGGAAGGCCTTATCGTCAGCGCCATGGAAGAACAGGGGCAAGGGAGCAAGCAGATTCTGCAGGCTATAAGCCGCGTAAACGAAGTTACCCATCAGGTAAGGGAAGCCGCGCGGCGAATGGTCGAAACCAGCAAAGAAGCCATGCATAAAACCGACAACACCGAAACCAAGGCCTTTACCGACAATCTTACGGGTGTCCGCAACAAGAAATACTTTCTGGATTCTGCGGAACAGGAACTGCGCTACTGCATTGGCGAGGACAGGGACTTTAACATTGTATTGTTCAGCATTGACAACCTGCAGCAGATCACCGATACCCATGGCTACAAGATAAAGGACGAGGTGTTAAAGATACTGACAATGCGCGCCCGTAACAGTATTAAGCAAGGCACCCTGCTGGCAAGATACAGCGACGATGAATTCGTAATAACGCTGCCAAATGTCAGACATGGAACCGCCGTAAAACTTGCCGAACAGATCCAGAAAAAGGTTCATGACGCGCCCTTTGCGACAAGGGGCCATAAACTTGACGTGACGATTTCTATTGGTGTTGCTACCAAAACCAGCGCAAGTAAAACGCTGGGAGATATCACCGATGATGCGATAAAGGCCCTTGCCAGCGCTAAATCGACAGGGAGGAACAAGCTTGTATCTGTAGGATAAAGCGTTTGGGCAAAGGCGCTTAAGCGCATCGGTTTTGTTGTTGACAAAATACGGCTAAATATTTAGCCAGTTTAGAAAGAGCATTCAAAGGAGCATGCAAATGAAGTTTAAATTGCGGACGAGAATTGTCGGCGGCTTGCTGGGCAGTTTTATGTTTACGGTGGTGTTGGGAGCGGCTAGTTTCTATACCATCAGTCGGGCGGCCGTCTTGCAGACGGAAATCTACCGGATGACGGAGTTGAGCGACTTCGCCGAACGGATGGTAGAGGCGCACCACATCTGGCGTTACAACTTGGCTTGGGCGTTCCTCTACGATCAACCCTTCGTCGGCGGCCTTAACCCGCACACCTGCATATTCGGCAACTGGCTTGCGGGGGATATGCCGACATGGGTCGATGACGCACAGGTTTTTGCCCTCATCGATGCCGTTTTCCAGCCGCATTACGATTTGCACGTTCAGGGCGGGGTCGCGCTTGAGCTTAGGGCGGAAGGGCGCATGGAAGAGGCCCTGGCTTTGCTTCATGACGTGGTTCTACCCGCAGGTATCGAGTCAACGCAAAGAATATCCGCGCTAAGAATGCGCTATATTGAGCTGAGGGACTTATACACCGCGGATCTGGCTAATTTCATAGCATTTGCCAGCATGGTGCTGATTGCCATCATACTGGTGTCCCTGGTGATTTTCGTGGTGATAAGCTCACTTATCACCAGAAGCATATTGGTGCCGGTCCGCGACATAGAACATGCCGCGAATGCCCTGTCCAAAATGGACTTCACCGTCGATATCAAGAAAACGGAAAAAGACGAAATCGGGGACATTCAGGACGAGCTTATAGCCATCCGCGACAACCTAAAGAAAGGCATCGACGACATGCGGATTACCCACGACAAGGACATGCAGGTAATGCAGGAACAGCAGGTCGCGTTCAAGGAAAGAACCCACGCCATACTGGACGCCTCGCCAATGGTTTGCGCCATCTTCGATGAAAGAGGCGATATCGTGGACGTTAACAAGGAAGTCGAAAACATGTTTGGAATCCCGGATGCGAAAATGTACATCAAGGAGCATACCAGGTTTCTGCCGAAGCACCAGCCCGACGGCTCCGACTCGAACCAGAAAAGCCACGAGTTGCTGCAGAAATGCGCAAAGG
>Ga0209755_10005282_pt1 | contig 14757 bp, 12 predicted proteins | sample TergutCo191P1_FD_187301 | JGI IMG/M metagenome (GOLD analysis project Ga0209755, IMG submission 187301) | Cornitermes sp. P1 segment gut microbial communities from Petit-Saut dam, French Guiana - Co191P1 (SPAdes) (version 2) | ecosystem: Host-associated > Arthropoda: Insects > Digestive system... | reverse complement strand
ATGTCATAATTGAAATAGCGGTTGCCAACAGACAAACCAAACGCTTTGTATGAAACACCCTTGTCAAGTTCATGGTACTCTCTAAGATTCATTCCGCATTCCCCCGATGTTCCTAGGTGCGATCTTCTTTTTTCACGCCCTTTTCCGCTTCGCGACGACAAGCGCGGCGCCGCCGGCAATAATAACCGCCCCGCCTATAATCCCAATCAATGCCCAAGGCGGCGTTCCGCTTTCTTGGCTATTCGCTTCGGCGGCGGCGGGGGCTTGCTCCTCGAAAAACTCCTCGACATACGCCGGGGCTTCGGTTTGCAAGTTATGAACTTGCTTTTGAAATAATTCCATGCCTACAATTTTTGCAATTCCTCTCTTTTTGCGAAAATACGTGTGTCACACGGATAAAAAAACACGATTCCCAAGATATAGTCCTTGGAAAGAGCATCTAAACCAGAGGGGTTTGGAGGTACATAAAATGAAACGCATATGGAACATCGTTATCCTGGGAATCGTCTCGGTCGTTTTTGTCACCGGTTGCGCATCGTCTGCGAATGATGCGCCGCAAGAGGGGCCGTCTTTCATCGGTTCGGGATGCAGAGGAATGAGGCTTGGCATTCTCGTGCCGGAAAGCGTCAACATGGACGGAAACTGGTCGTATTTGCCAAGCATGGTTCAGGGTGTCCTTGTCAGCAATATCTCAAGATATTCCGCCATTGACGTTCTGGACAGGGTGTCCCTCGATAGGATGATTTCTGAAACACTTGATCCAACCTATGAGGATAATCTTGATATTGTCCGACTCGGGCATGTTGCCCATGTCGCCTACATGATGACCGGCTCCATAACGCGGACTTCAGCAGGTTACATGCTGCAACTTAACGTGACCGACACAACGCCGAACGCCACCACGATTGCATCCTATTCGGGTCTTCACCCCCGCGAGCGGCTTGATGATCTTAGCGCGGTCAACAACGCCTCTAGGGAATTGCTCCAAGGGATGGGAGTGGAGTTGACCACCGCGGCCATAGGTCGGTTAAATCAGGCAGGCACGCCACAGGATATAGGATCGCAGACGAACCTGGCGCGGGGTATCGTCGCGCAACGCAGGGGAACGATTGTCGAGGCCCTTGTTCATTACCATAATGCGGTTTCCTTTGATCCTGGTTTTTCCGAGGCGACCGACCGGCTGTCCGCGCATGTTTCCAGCGGCAATCTAGGTGAGGACGTCAGAAACGAGATACGGTGGCGGAACGAGTGGCTGCGAATACTGGCCGAGACGGAGGAATTCTTCAATGCGAATCTGCCTTTCGAGCTTGCCTATTCGCCGTCGCTGGAGCAGGGGTTTATTGATTTTCACAATGGAAGGGTCGAATTAAGAACCACCGTGGTGTCGAACCCTTTGCAAAGCAGTTTCGATGCCCTCTCCAATGTAATGTTAGGGCTTCAGGCGACGCAAAGAACCGCCGAATGGGGGGTTCCGCGTCGGTGGTCGCCCATTAATCGGAGTTCGATGATCGTAAAGGCCGTTCTGCTTGATGCCAATGGAAACGTTATTTCAAACGCCGAATCGACACTAACCCCCCATACGCATTTCACCAGAGTGGAAGATCCAATGAGCAGCACACTGGCGGCTGAGTTGGTCGATTTCACGCAGAGGTGGGAGAGGGAGTCTATTAGGGCGCATCGTCTTGGTGACCTTGATCGTTCGTCCCGACGATGGCGGCAGCTTGAACAGGAGGCGGCATCTCTGGAGGCAAGAGCGGCCGCTTTGCCGCCCCCTTCGTATATTCTTGTGGCGGACGGGGATCGGGCCACATTGGATTTCATCGTCAACGCGGATGACATTACGGACAGGCTGACGATCCAAATAGTCAGCGTCAACGATACGGATCTTGCCCAGAACCCCAACTTTATCAGGGTTACGGCGCGATAGGTTAAGGAGAGGAACATGGAAAACCACAAGACTTTGGAAGGACTTCTAACCCGGATATCTTCCATCAACAAGCGATATGAGGAAGATGCCAAGATTTCCGGCGAGAATTTCAACGTTTTCAATATTCTTGGTTTGGCCGGGAAAGAACTAATCCATTCAAGGATGATAGCCATGCTTCTTGACCCCAACGGCGAACATGGCATGGGCGATTTGTTTTTGAGGCTGTTCGTAAAAACAATAGCCTTGGAAAAGTGCGCGGATATCGATTATTCCCATGCGACTGTGATAACGGAAAAGACCATCGAGGATGGGCGGCTTGACATATTCGTCGCCACGAAAAGCGATAGAATCATTATCGAGAATAAGATTTATGCGGGGGACATGGACGAGCAATTGCTCCGTTACCATAAATTCGACAAAGACGCCATCTTGCTGCATCTGACTTTGGGTGGGGGTGCTCCCGGCGAGGAAAGCGCGAAAGAGTTAAAAATGGACGAGGACTTTCACTGTGTTTCCTACAGGGAAGACATCGTGAAATGGCTACAGGCGTGCAAAGAGGAAGCGGCGAACAGCCCTCCCTTTTTTCGGGAAACCCTTAACCAGTATATTTTGCTGGTCAAACAACTAACGGGACAGGCAAGGAGCGACGAGATGCAAAAGGAATGCATGGACACGGTTTTGGAAAATGCGGATAGCCTTTCGGCGGCGTTTTTTATTTCCAGCAATATCAACGAAATAAAAAGGCGAGTGCTTGTGGAAAAATTCGTGCCCTTGATTAATGATTTAGCGAGCGAGCTTGGTTTTGAACCAGAGATGGATGCAAGTGTCGAAAATTTTTCCTTCAAAAAAAGCGAATGGAAAAAAACAAGCATACGGTTCGCACTGAGTCGGAATTACCAGAATTTGTGGTATGGATTTTGGCGTTCGGATGTTTCCGATGAATTGCACGAAAAGCTGGTGAAACTAGCGGCACCGAATTACCAAACAAACAACGATTTCCCGCTGTGGAACTACATGGAAAAATATGGGAATTGGGACGACCTGTTTTTCAAAGACCTTTTTTCAGGCAATGTAACCGACATTCGCCGCGTGTTCAAGGACAAGATAGAGGAGCTCTCATCGATAGCCGAGAACACGGGGCTGGAGTTGTAATACGGTATTCATCAAACAAAACCAAACCCTCCGCAAAGAGGCTAAACTATGAAAGGAGAAACAAGATGGCGGATTGTTACTGCAAGCATTGTGGTCAAAAGTATTCCAACCTCTCCAGCCTCACGAGCGGCTCGTGTTCGAAAAGCCCCACGGGGAGGCATGAGCTGTACGAAGGGGCTGAAAAGGCGCAGTATTTCTGTGAATGTTGCGGACAAAAATATTCCAACTTTCCCAGCCTTACAAGCGGTTCGTGTTCTAAAAGTCCCACCAGACGACATGTCCCATACGAAGGATCGGAAAAATCGGAATATGTCTGCAAGTACTGCGGGCAGAAATATTCCAACCTTCCCAGCCTTACGAGTGGTTCGTGTTCGAAAAGCCCCACGGGGAGGCATGCGCCGGCCAGATAAATTGACTTTGCCCCGGCACTTTGATTCCGGGGCAAAGCCGAAGCCGCACGTTACCAAGCTTAGCATAATGCGATAACACATGAAGGAGAAGGACGGTATGAGCGAAGATCTGGAAAAAACCCGATGAATTCGATTGGAAAAGTTCTCGATGCGGGTTTGGGATTTTTGATTTTGTTAAACGTGGTGGCGGTCATATTGGGTTCGGTTGGCAGGATCGAAGAAAAAGCCGGCGTTTTTTTGGCTGTTTTTGAATATGTCTCGATAGCCATATTTTCGATTGAGTTCGGGGTGCGGCTGGGCGTCGCAATCAAAACGGGAAAGAAATATTTGCGTTCCCCGTTGGGAATAATCGATCTTTTGTCCATTTTGCCGTTTTACATCCCTGGTGTTTTTGTCGATCTTCGCATACTGCGGATTCTGCGCGTGCTAAGGCTTTTGCGTGTCCTGAAGTTGTTCCGATACGGGAATTCGGGGGAAACGATCGTTCAAGTCCTGAAAAATTCAAAACACAGGCTGTACAGAACGTTTTTTTTCATGACCATAATGATAGTTTTGTCCGCGGCTTTTATGTTCACCGCTGAAAACGCGGCCCAACCGGATCAGTTTCCCAACATTCCTTCCGCTCTTTGGTGGGCGGTCGGCGCCATCACCACGGTCGGCTATGGCGACGTGTACCCGGTAACCAACATGGGCAGGTTGCTTGGCGGCATTATCGCGATATTGGGCATAGGCCTGATTGCGATGCCCACGGGTATTATCAGCGCGGAGATGGTAAAGGCGACCGTGCTGAAAAACAGAAACTCGATAAACCTGTCCAATATCGGATCGTTAAAAAAATTCCACAACATGCTGGAGCAGGTGCGGAAGGACTTGTCCGAGTTTGAATTGGAGTTTTACGAATCGGCAACAAGTAAAAGAGACATAAATGCCGATTACTATGGCAGACGTTTGTTTTATGAAACCGAAAGAGGGGCATTCCACTTTTGGATAGGCGCGCTTTTCGAGGATGAGGCGATTTACTTTTCCGTATGGTACAAAGGCCAAGGCGAATGCCCGGCACGTGAAGCCGATATTTTAAAAGGGCTTGAAGGGCTTGAGCCCGGAAAGTATTTCGACAACGACAAAATCAAACTCAGCGATTGGGTGGAGATACGCTTGCGAGACGAATATTATGAGAAGTTTCGCGAAAACACCGACATCAGGGAACAAAGGGACATTATCAAAAACTTCATAAAGGAGATACTGGACAAACTAAAATGATCTCGCCTACAGCCTTTCCAATTCCTCGCGGTCGCCGATCCCCGTCTTGGCGTAGATGTTGCTGATGTGGGTTTCCACGGTTCGTTTGCTTATGTGCATGGTATCCGCGATGTATTGATTGCTTTTGTTCAGCTTTACCAAATGGATTATGTTAAGCTCCTGTTTGGTAAGCTGTCCGTATTTGCCCGGGTTTTCATTGTGCGCGGCGTCGTACCAACCAGGAACGTAAACTTCCCCGCGTAATACGGTGTCGATGGCATCCAGCAGGCTGTTTCCATCCCCGGTCTTGGGCAGATAGCCCGCGGCGCCCAGTTTCAATGCGGCCTGTATCCGCAAAGCGTCGTCGAATGTGGAACAGACCAGCACGGGCGGTTTTGGGATTTTCCTTTCCTTGCAAAAACCCTTCAGAAAAGAAAGAAAATCCAGACCGTTTTTCTCGCCTAACTGTATGTCCAATATTATGAGATGGGGCATTTCCTGCGGAGCTTTTTCCGCCGCCTTTTCAACGAAAAATTCGGCTTCCTTTAGCGAATACGCCTGTCCCAGAATGCGGAAGCGTCCCGTTCCCTCAAGCAATAAGGTTACTGTCGTGTTTACAAGTGCGTGATCGTCAATCAACAATATTTTGGTTTTGGCAGTATCGAATGTGTCCGCATGGCACTCTGGAGGGGGAATATTCAATTGTATCAATGTTCCTTTTCCCTGTTGGTTGCCGACGGTCAGATTGCCACCCAATAGCGCAGCCCGTTCTTTCAGGCCGCGGGTGCCAAGATGCGCACCGCCATTCGGCGGGTTGCCAGAAAAACCTTTTTTGGATTTGTTTTTAATACCCACGCCATCATCTGAAACACTAAGGGAGCACCCCCCGTCGGCGTTGGAACATAACTTGACAATCGCTTTGGTGGCGTTGGCGTGTTTTTGCACGTTGGTCAAGGACTCCTGCACTATGCGAAAAAGCTGCAGTTGCTTTTCCTTGTCAAGGAAATCCAGGTTTGTGTTTTCCTCCATATCCGTGTGGCAGGCGACACCCGAACGCTTGCCAAAATCGAAGCACAGTTGCCGCAACGCATCGGGCAGCCCCCGCGACCCGAAGTCGGGCGGGGCAAGGTTGTTGCAGATGTCTCTTACCTGTCGCCCAAGGCGCGACAGAAAAGCGGCTGTTTCGGCGTAAAGTTTTTCACGCTCGCTCCTTTCCTCTATGCCGACTATCCTGTTCATTTCCATGGAAAGATAGTTCAAATCCTGCGCTACCGTGTCGTGGAGTTCCATTGATATCCGTTTGCGTTCTTCCTCTTGCGCAATAAGGACGGAGCGGGAGAAAACGGAACCTTCCTCTTCGCGCATATGCGAAATGGTCATAAGTTTGTAAAAAAGACATATAAACAAACCCGCGAATACGATTAGGCCGCCGGATATCAACAAAAGATTAAAATATGTGTTTGCAAGGGACTTATTGGCCTGATTTTCCCGTATCAGAATATAATTAACGGCACTGGAAATATCCAGGGAAACGAGCGTGACTTTATCCCAATCCCCGCCCAGCACGGCTTTGCGAAGGGAAAGAACAAGATCGCCAAAGGTATGGATTTCCAGCAATACATCGGACACAAGAATAATGAGGTCCGGCGGCGCAGTGGCAACAAGGAGATATGTTTGATACGTTTCGGAATCGATAAACGATTGCACGGATTCGTGAAATATATCAATAATCTCGATGATATGATTTTTCGAAACGCCCGTCAAGGAATCTGCGGCAAGGCGAGTTTCCACAAGGCTTCGTTCAATGTATATCCACCGAATGCTAATGTCCCGAAAGTTGGCGAGTTGGTTTTGCCCTGACAGTTCCTGAGCCGGCGCAACGCAAGATGCGGTTCCAAAGGCGAATGCGACCAAAAACATCGAGGCGAAAATGGCATGACGGCGGACATGTCCCAAGTCGCGATCGGTTTGGGGCATGTTTTTAGCGTGGCTTTTCGGTTCCATGGCTCATTGTAGACACGATTGCCATTTTTTGATAGGCTTAATTATGCTCGCTGAACGGAAAACCCACATAATCAAACTGTTTCTGGTTTGCGTGTTGGCGACGGCCGGAAACATGTTTCTTATCTTAACTGATCCGCCAAGGCTGCCTTTGTTTCTGGATACGGTTTTCACGGTTGCCGTGACTTTCGCGTTGGGATTTTTTCCAGGTCTTGCGGTGGCGGTGCTTACATGGACAGCGGCCGCCGTTAGGTGGGCCATCCATGCGTGGATGACGGACGGTGTTAGATGGGCTTTCGATTTTCATCCGTTTATCATAGTCGCCATCATCGAGGTTCTGCTTGTACACAAGTTGAGACCCATAGATTCCGCGGGGCAAAACCGGCCTGTGCGATTCGCCAGCTTGCCTGAAAAAAAGCTCCTTTCCTTTGTCGGTATTTTTGTCAGGCTTCTTCTTGTATATGGCGTCTGCGTGGTGGTCATAAGCGTAACGGGGGGCATCATCGATTTTGTGAATCATACCGTGTCGGGCGCGGAAAGATTGTCCTACTACAACGCAATCCATGCCCTTAGAATGGCTTTTCTGCAAAGGGAAATTCCCATATTGGGGGCGAACATTTTTGCCCGCATTCAGATCAACATGGCGGATCGCTTTATCGTTATTTTTGGCGGGTACCTTGTTTCGCTGGGGATCAGGAAGGTGTTCAGGCGGAAAAAAGCGAACGATGAGACAATGGTTCATTGATGCGGCACCTTTTTACTGCCCTGGGTTTATTGAAACACTCAAATCGGCCAACACGCTGGGTTAGAACAAGTTTTCTTTCATACGTAAGCGATCAGCCCTTGGACAGTAATAGTAAAAAAGCCTCATCCCATAATTACCGTATTGTTTTCCCTGCCCTAGTGGTTTTCAAATAACGTGCGATTCTAGCCGAAGCACCCCGTGCCTTTATTTGGCGTTCGCAATTCCCGACAGAACATATTCAACACAAGGCACCGCGACGCTGTTCCCCAAAGCCCTGTAGCGTTGTGTGTCCGAAATCCCTTCACCGTCAGCCCCCCAAGCCGTCCAATCGTCGGGGAAACCCTGTATCCGTTCGCATTCCGTGGGCGTTAATCTGCGCAAACCAAAACTTCGCGCCAGATAAGCGACAATCGTTTCACTGCCACCGCCCAAGTCGCCGCCATTCGCCTTTAGCGTTCCCACGCCTTCCGCATACTGCCCAAAGCTTGTGGTCGTATAGGTGCATACGACCGGCAGATTGCCGTGTGTTTCAGCCCGCAAAGTCGGCGCAATGTCCGCTTTCTCCACACTGATGCTGTCGCCGCCTTGGTCGTTCAGGACAATCAAGCCGCGCGGGTCTTGACCCCCGCCCGCTCCTCCAGCGCCAGCCGTAACATAAGCGGTAAGACCTTCCCGCGCCCTGCCGCCCGCCGCAGTATCCCGGCGCAGGCTTTCGGGCTTAAAAAGTATTTCGCCGGCGCGTTCGCCAGCAAAATCCGCGACAAGAAAGACGCGGCGGCGACGCTGGGGCACTCCCCAGTATCGGGCATCCAAGACGCGCCAAGCCAGCGATTGGCCTTTTCCCACGACCGCCCCGGCGTTAGGCCACTTCTTAGGTCTAATAACAGAAATTCCCGGCTGGGCGACGCGGGCGATTTCCTCCGCGACGGTGCGGAAGTCCTCGCCCTTGTTGGATGTAAAAGCTCCGGGCACGTTTTCCCAAATAGCAAAAGTTGGGTATGCCCCACAAGTCGCCTCCCTCATTTCCTTGATAATCCGCACGGCCTTAAGAAACAGGCCGGAACGCCCGCCGCCTAGTCCCGCCCTTTTCCCCGCGACGCTCAAGTCTTGGCAGGGCGAGCCGAATGTTACAACGTCCACAGGCTCTATTTCCCGACCGCAGATTTTCGTTATATCGCCCAAGTGCCGCATTTCGGGAAAGTGCCTTTTCGTTATGCTCATCGGCACTTCTTCGATTTCGCTTGCCCATACCGGCTTTATTCCCACCCGCAAAGCCGCAAGTGGGAAACCGCCGATACCGTCAAACAGACTTCCAAGTGTCATTCTCAAGCCTTGGTTTTCAATATGACAATGTTGCCTTTCGGTCTTGTAACAAGAAAACCGTCCCGCTTGCGGAAGCGTAGGAACAACTCGCCATATTCCATGCTTTCCGTTGTCTGGTCGAACCGTTTAATTTCCACACCCTTTCTGTCGCCGTGCTGTATGCGCCTTGGGTTCATGAACACCGCAAAAGGCTGATCGGCCTTTATGTCGGCAATCTGTGGCAATATCGAAACTTCGTGGTAGGGGTAAAGGTCGAGTTTGCCGGGCATTGCATCGGTCGGCCTTCTCCATATCGGTCTGCCGCTTGTGTCCTCTATGTTGGCAATGTGGTTCAAAACAGTCTCATTCAGGAACCAACAGCAATCTTTGCGTTCCTCCGCTGGTACCTTGTAGACTGCATCGCGAAAATCCTTCCAAGTCAAATCGTTAATCGTCGCGCCGGTAATCGGTGCTTCAATCGCGCCGTCCGCGTTCATTGCTCCGGTGAATGGGTCGTCATCGGCAAGAAGGCACTGGCGATCGAACTCCTGTCCGTACACTTCGACAAACTCATCAACGAACATCGCGCCAAGGTCAACAAATACATCTTCCTCAAACTCGTCAAACCAAGGTATATACCCGGCCAGCGTGTAGGCTTTAAGCTCCACACGTTCCGCGCCTTTTGGTTTACTGCCTTTTATCTGTTGGCCGTAGGCGGTCAGCCAGTGCAATTCTACACCGCCGCGCTCTCGGGTGGGCAAGAATACGCTTGGCCCCATCATTGGGCGGTGCCGAACAAGCGGCATCATCACGCTTCTTTTCGCCGCGTCTTGCATCAACTCGGTTTCATAAATCGGGTTTATCAAATACTGGTCGTTGGTCGCCATGTTCCCCATCGGCGTTCCCAATGGTGCTTTTACCTTCCAACCCTTATCCTCCCATGCCACATCCCGCGGGTTTGTCCAGTTGTCGGCCTTTAGGTTGGGCGAGAAAGCCAGTTCCGCAAGCGTCTTATGGTTGCCGGCCCATGCCGCCGCTATTCCTTTCCCAAGGTTAAAAAGCATCTCCCGCCGGGTTAGTTCTTTGGGGTGCTTGGCTTGGTTTTTAAGTTCGTCCCGCAGTCCCTTCACCGTCCCCTCCAATGCCGCGATTAGCGTTGACTGGTTTCCGGTTACGGTCTCAAGGGCTTTCGCCATTTCCTCAAGAAGTATTTCCTTGTCGCGGAAATACTCGGCGGCCTTTGCCGGGTCGATAAAGCCGCACTCCTCAATCTTCTTCATGTCGGCAAGTTTTTTCTTGATTGCCAGCATAAGTTCGTCCATGTTTTATACTCCTGTATTGCCGTTAATTATGTTTCCCCAAAATGTGGGAAACCCCAAATACTTGAATGTGTCCGTCTTCTCTCCTTGCGAGATTTTCGCCAGCGCGTAGGGGTTGGCCGGCACGTTGCAAATCGAAAACTCCAAAAGCTCCTGTTTCCTAAAAATGAGCGCGGTTTCTTCCCCATCCCTTGTCGGCGGTATCTCTATTTCTATTACACGAAACCCAACCGAGCCGGCGCGAATAACCCCGGCCTTCACTCTTTCCCCAATCGACCAGCCGAAGGGGTCAAAGTCTTTTTCGTTGAACTTCACAATTCCATGCAATCCCTGCCCATCGACTGCCAGCCCTTCAATCTTCCCAATCGCCGGTATGTCGTACCTGTGCGCCCATTCCACCACCGGGTTTTGCATGTAGTTTTCATATTCCCAGCCCATCGGGTCTATGCGTTCGCCGTGCCGGTCAAGGTCGTATGTCGAAAGCGTCCACGCAAAGCCTTTTTCGGTTTCGCTGGGTTCGGTCAGGGCGAAAGGCACCGCGGCGATTAGCTCCACGTCCCCGGCCACCTTCTGAACGCCTTCAAAGCCTTTTTTCACTCCCAGAAAATGCAACAGGCCGTTTCTTGCAACCGTTACCGTTTCGCCGTTTTTCGTCCTCAAAATCATGCCCAAATCTCCTTGACCGGTTGCGGGTTTACCGTGAAACCAGTCGGGTAAAAACTAAGCCCGTCCCTTTTGATAATGCCGTTGTCCAACGCCGTCAGTATTAGCTCCGCGGGGTTGCGGGCGTTCAGGTTCGTGTAAAGGCTGGTTCGGTGGTTCGTTATCGTCTTCGGCGAAACGTGCAGGGTGTCGGCCATTTCAATCTCGTAAAACCCGCTGCAAATCAGCCCCAGAACCTCAAACTCCCTTTCGGTAACGTCCGCGGCCGGTTTCGGGAACTCGCGCCTCATGTTAATCCTCTTCAACACCCCTTCCGCGATATATGCCCCGCCGTCCCGCACCGCGCAAAGTCCGCGCATAAACTCTTCCATGCCGTCCATCATGTTCACATAGCTGTGTACGCCGTTGGCGATGAAACGCATCCCCAAGTCGTCTGGGTACTCGTGAATATTTATCGCCGCCACGTTCATGCGCGGCAGCTTCTTTAACAGGTTCATCATCATGAAAGGCGTTGCCCTTCGGTAGAACCCGCAACCGAACAATAGGTTATCCGGCTTGTATTCCATGATCCGTGTATAAAGCGCGTCTTTCTCCTTGCTGGTAAAAAGTACGTTGGTGAATCCAATCCCTTCAAGAAACGATTTCCAATACGGAAACAGTTTTTCCGCTCTGCTTATTACCAAGGTTTTAGTCGCCATTACCGCCCTCCGTTTCAGATTTTTGTTCACATACGGTTACAAGGTTTCCCGGCCTGTGCCAAACGTCCCCCCACGGTTTTGGCTTCAATCCTCTTTCCAACAAAACATCGTTTATGGTCTTAATCCCGGCTGTTATCTCCGCTATGTCCCGTTTGCTCTGCGCGTCCTCGCTCTCCTGTAGTTCCGGCACGTCAATCAAATCAAATACGCATCTTTCCCCGAGTCCCAGCCGCATGAAAAAACAGCCTTCAAGTATCTGCTCGAATTGCCGCAGTATTGGAATCAGCGTGTATTTCCAGAAAGCCGAATGTTGTTCTGCCGTGTCCTTGCCGGAAAGCGCGGTGCTTCTGTCGCTTATGTTCGCCACCCTTGGCGGTATTCCGTATTTCGCTAAAATCGTGTACAGGTTCCAGCGTTTCAATTCAAAGAGTTTGACAACTTCCGGTGTGAATGAGAGCGGCTCAAAACTCGTGCCTTTACCCAGCACCGCAATCTTTCGCCCGGCCTTTACAGCACCATATTTGCTTTCCCATCGTCTTTCCAAGAGTTCCGCTTCCTCCGGCCTCAAAACCTGTTCCGTTTTTAGAACGCCTTGCGGTATCGCATTGTTCTTCAACAATTGCGAATTCGCCCGATTCGCATAGTAGTCTTGTTCAAGTTCCAGTCCCAAAGAGACAAGCGGGTTAACGCCCCGCACAGGGTTCCAAGGGTTCCAGTCGCGAAAGTGGATTATTTCATCTTGCAGTATTGGCAGTAATTCGGTGCCGGTTTGAAGGAACCAGCGGCGCGGTTTGTCCCTAAAGCCCAAATCTATTTCGCCGGTGAATTCCCCTTCATGCCTCATCCGTCTGGGGTCTAGGACGTAAATCTCTTTGGGTATGCCCCCTGAGTAGTCCGGCCCGAACCACCAAAACGCCTCACCTTCAAGAAACCACCATGCCGCTGTTTCCTTCCACAGGTCATAGCGGCTAAGTGTCGCATTCGGGCGGTGGAAAAGGTCGAAAACCGGCCCCGCCGTTACCTCCGCGCCGTATTTCCTAATCGTAAAGTCTGCGCGGGCTATGTTTCTAATCAAAATATTAACAGCGATATTTACCCAAGCATGATACAGGTACGAACCGTCACCAAACGGCCTTTCAATGGCCGAGCCAAAACCGTCATCAAAATTTGGCCTTTCGCGTTCCTGTTCGCCGCCGCCATCGGGTGTTTTATTGGCGTTCTTTTTACCAGCAGTAAACATTTTGAAGATATTCATAACATCACAATCCCATGCTGTATGTCCGAAAAGACCGCATAGCGTAATGCGTCCAAGTAGTGGTCGTTTATTTTTATGATTTCGCCCGCCTCATTGCGGCAGTAGTCCCAAATCTCCGAAAGTACGCTGTTGCAGGTCTCGCACACGAAAAACTGCCCGCGTTCGATTTTTGCGTGAATAAAATCAATCCCGCTTTCCACGGAATTATTTGCTTTTACGCCGCCTTTAACCTCCTGTATGCGTTCGCCGCCCGCGGGGTCGCAGTACACGGGCATCCCCATCCCCTCCGGGCAGTCAAACAAACCTCGCGCTTGTACTTCGTCATTGAATGAACTTGTAGTCATGTTGTATGCGCCGTAATCTCCCAGCACGTAAACGGTATCGCCAACCCAGCCGATTTTTACAAAGGTTATGTTAAGCCCGAAATCCTGCCCGCCGGCGTAGCGGTCGAAACTTTCCGGCAAGTCGGCTTTTTTGACTATCATGCCCTCATCGAATTTTTCATAAACGACACCTTCGGCCTTTACCCATAGCCCATCACGGAACCGCGCTTTTTGTTTTTCTGGCAACACGTCCAAAATGTCGCTTATATAGTCGTCGGGTAGGTTGGCTTTGTTGTCCTCCGGGTTTAACAGCATCGAGTTATAAAGACCGCCTTCTCCAGCGGTTCCCCGGTGTTAAAGGCGCGTTTAAGCACGAATATTTTATATGCCCAGTGCAGGGGCGAGCCGGGGTTGCAGTCGTAGAAAAACATATTGCGGCATCCGTCAACTTTCATTGCCAGCCGCGAGTAGGCCGTGGTTACCGTTACATAACTTAGTTGCGATACTTCGTTGAAATAAATTGTGTTATATTCGTGTCCCAGTATCTTGTCGGCCTGTTCGCGGTCGCCAAGGCCGCCAATCCATATTTCCGAGCCGTTGTAGAGTGTGATTACACTCTCATGTACAAGATAGTTATAACCGGCTTTGCCTATCGTGTTATCCAGCCAAGGGAAAAGGGTTTCGCGCAGTACCGAAGACCGCGCATCCTTGGCGCGGTAACGGCAAATCAAATGCCGGCTACCGGGAAACCGCAGGGCGCGGAATATTATCGCTATCACTAACACCGTGGTCTTGCCCGAACGCGAGCCGCCAAAGAGCAATACATGCTTTGCCCCGCTTTTCAGCAAGGCAAGGGCTTTTTTCTGTACGTTTGTCGGCCTAAACATTACGGTCGTTCCCATTCCGCGCCCCTACAGTCCTTGAAAATCAGGGGTAAAAATAAGTTCCCCCTGTTTCTGGCCGTTGCCGCTAGGCGTTACTAGCCCCGCCGCGTCCCTTTCGGCTTTTATTGCGGCCTCCACCCAGTCCGTTACGTTGCCCTGCGTCAAATCGGCCGGATCCATCAGGTCTAGTTTCTTGCTAACGACATCAAGCATTTTTCCGGTTACTTGCCGGTGCCGTTCGCCTTGCGCTTCTATGGTCTTCCGCATTTCGGCAAGCCGCAGTTTTTCCGTGTAGCGATCAAAATCGCCCGCCCTTTCCCTCCAGCGGTACACCACCGCCCACTTTCGCCAAACCCGGTATCTTTTCGCCCTTGCCGCCTCATCGGTTTCCGCGCTGTCAACGGCTTTCCGCACGTTTCTTTCCGGGCCATAGTCGCGGTATGCGCGAAAGGCGGCGAACGCCCCGGCCGTCTCGCCGGTCAGCTTCTCCCAGCTTTCGTAAGGCATAAGTCCGCCGGTCGCGTCATCGTTCATTGCCTCATCAATCACTTTGTCGATGGCCGTCATTCGCCCGCATCCTCCCGCGCCTCTTGCTTTTCGTTCGTGTTTTTGTTCAAGGTCTCGTCCGCGAACAGTTTCCCGCCTTGGTTTTCCGGTTCGGTTTTTTTTGTGGCGGCTCCTCCGTCTTCAATCCATTTTTCAATCTCGGCGAGGCGAAACCTCACGTTTTTTCTTATCCGGTAATGCGGTATTTCGTTTTTTTGTACCCACAGCCTTATTGTCTGCGGTCGTAGTTTCAAACGTTCCGCCACTTCCCGCATCGTCAAATACTCGTTCAC